>Ga0182024_10007272_pt1 | contig 23916 bp, 19 predicted proteins | sample P32metaG_FD_120480 | JGI IMG/M metagenome (GOLD analysis project Ga0182024, IMG submission 120480) | Permafrost microbial communities from Stordalen Mire, Sweden - P3-2 metaG (Illumina Assembly) | ecosystem: Environmental > Terrestrial > Soil > Wetlands > Permafrost | place: Sweden: Stordalen... | reverse complement strand
GCGGCGGAGTCTATTCGGCCACCCGATTTGATTCTGATTCGCTGGTACAGACCACGGACGCGCAAAATCAGAATTCCTGTAGCGTGAATCTGGTCAGCCAATTAGCTTGATCCAAATATTGATGCGCGATGGAACGACGGCGAGAAGACGTCGAAGGAAGGTTCGTGCGGAATGGCCACCCTCAGTGATCTGAATTCTCTGAAGGAGCAAGAAGTTCCCGGTACGCCACTGCTTCTTTTTGATTGCACGCTGAGCTCCGGCGATGTCCAGCGATGGAGCACTCACAACGTTAGCGCGAACGGGCAACAATATTTAGGCCGGGTCTTAAAACATAACCTCTTCGACCTGGAGTCCTCTTCAAACTTAGCCACCGACGGTGTCTCGAAAGTCTCAATCACTCTGGCCAACGCGGATTCCTTCTTGTCGTCGATCGAGCGGAACGTTGGCTGGAAGGGCGCTCGGCTCACGGTGACGTTTCTCTTCTTCGACTTGATCAACGGCGTGGCGCTTTCCGGCACGCAGGTCGCGTTTCGAGGCATTGCGAATCCGCCCGATGAGTCTACTGAGTCAACCCTGCGGCTCAGCTTTGCCAGCCGCTTGAACTTACAAAAAGTCTATTTGCCCGAGATCCGCATTCAGAAGCGCTGTCCTTGGAATTTTCCCTCCGCCGCAGAACAGCGACAAGAGGCGGTGAGCGGCGGGACGACGGGACAATTTTCGGCCTTCTATCGGTGCGGTTATTCGCCGGATCAAACCAACGGCGTGGGTGACCTGAATAGCGGAGTGCCTTTCACAACCTGCGACTATTCACGGGCCGACTGCCAACAGCGCGGAATGTTCAGCACCGATAGTCAAACCAACATTACGAGCCGGTTTGGAGGAATCGAGTTCGTACCAGCATCCATCCTGGTTCGGGCCTACGGGGAAAAAGGCTCACAGGTTTCTACCCCGGTCGCCAACCAGGCGCTCTACAATGATTTCGTTCCACTGATTTATGGCACAGGATGGTATCAGCCCCCCATCGTGTTCGCTCGCAATGACGGCAATCTCACGCGCTTTGAAGTCCTATTGGGAATGGGAGTGCTCACCGCGGTCCTGAAAGTCATAGTCAATTCCACCGAGATCCCCGCCGGAGTCGCAGGCGCCAACATGACCGCGACCGGCTGGTACAACGTCGTTACGCTCGGAGCTAGAAACGGAAGCTTCGATCTGAATTTCACCGACTCCTCGGGGAACCCGCTAGGCGATCCCTACGGGAGCATGGGAATGCTGTCGGTGGTAGTGCCGAATAGCATCTCCAATGGGAGTTCGCTTCCCGAGATCGATGTGTTAATCCAGGGTCTTCAGCTTGCGCGATATGACTCGGCTGGCACCTACTCGGACACTACCTTCACAAACAATCCTGCGTGGGTACTCCTGGATGTCCTGGAGCGCAGCGGTTGGAGTCTGGACGAGTTGGACTTACCTACGTTTGCCTCCGTCGCGCAGCGTTGTGATGCCTTAGTTCAAACCGTGGACCTGAACGGGAATTCCACCTTAATTCCGAGATTTCAGTGCAACTTACTGCCCACCTCCCGGCGCAGTGCTGGCGATATTGTGCGCGGCATAAGAAACGGGTCCGCGATGTACCTGACTTTCAGCACCGCGGGGTTGCTACAGCTCAACGCTGAAGATACCTTGGCGGTGCAGCAACCTTCCAAGCCCGCTGGGAGTAACAGTACCGAAGTGTTGAACGGCGGGTGGCCCGAATACGAGTTCGGGGATAACTCGTTTTCCGGCATCCTGCGCAACGACAATGGCAGCGTATCTCTGAGCGTGTCGGCGCGCAATACAGCCGATACGCCGAATCAGTACACGGTGGAATTTCAGGACGAGTTCAACGAATTCCAGCAGGACAGCCTTTTGTTAGTGGATATCGATGACGCGCTGCTCACCGGTCAGGAGATTACGTCGTCACTTACCGTTTTGGGATTGCCCAACGCCGACCAAGCCGCCAGAGCGATGGCTCTCCAGTTATACAAGTCGACGCAGGGCAACACCTTTATCGATTTTGAAACCAGCGTGAAAGGCGTAAGTCTCCGGCCGGGCGACATTATTACGCTCACTTACGCCAAAGAAGGTTTTAACAGGCAGCCTTTCCGGATTACGAAACTCGCGCCGGGACTCAATTACTTCACAACCGCAATCACCGCTCAAATCCACGACGACGCATGGTACATCGCCGTTGACTCAGACTCGACTGGCCTGGGCCGGCAGCCTGGGTTTGAGGTTGGATTGCCGCGGCCCCTGGTTGGCAGCGCGTTCGACAGCGACGGAACCCAACAGTTTGGAATAGCGGAATCATCGGAAGCCGCGAGCGATGGAACGATCGAGGTAGATTTGTCCGTCTCCTTTTCGGTTCCCGCGAAGCCGCTGGCCAGCACCGCTGGTATACCGCTGGTCGGGCTGAATCCGCAAATCAATTCCACGGGCGGCACTCTGATGGGCGGGCAGACGCTGTACTACGCGCTCAGCGCAGTGGATGCCAATGGCGCCGAGGGTGGTCTTTCCTTCAGTGTAATGGCGACTATACCGGCTGGCACGAACACAAATCAGGTCACGTTGGGTACTTTGAGCTTCTCCTCAAGCGCCAGCTCGTTTTGTGTCTACCGGGGGACGAACCCGACCCAGCTGTTGCGAATCGCGTCCAACTTGACTATCGCCTCGCAATTCATCGACACGGGGATGGCCGCCACACTCCAAGGGCCGCCGGATTACAACTACGACCACGCGAACTTCTATTGGCGGCTGGAGTTGCAGCCGGAAGAGGCCACCACTATTTACTCGGCGAACACCGTCGGCAACAGCACCCTCAATATGCTGCCGAATGAGTATACCGGCGCGACGGTTCGGATTTCAAAAGGGACTGGAGCCGGACAAGAGCAGACCATCGCGGCCAATTCAGCGACGACCATCACGGCTATGACGAACTGGGCCTTGCAGCCAGATGCAACCAGCATCTTTCTGGTCGCCGATTCCGCGTGGCAATTTGGAGCTTCCAGCAACGCGTCCCCGGTTTCGTTTGTCGTGCCCAATCGCGACGGCGTCACCATTCATGTCTCCGGACGCGCGGCGAACGTGTGGGATCAGGAGTGTTCGTTCGGGCTATCGCCGCTCACGCGCTGGCGCATCTCCGGGTCGGCCGGCGACATCGTCGACAGCGACGTTCCCGGTCTACCCACGTTCGGCTTATCCGCCACTGGACAAGGAAGCGTCGAGATCTCAGCTATCGGATTTTCGAGTCTCGACAACACCTTGACGATCAGTGCCGGGACATTGACCTTGGCGTATTGGGACGAGGTGAACCCGCCGCAACTCATCATGCAAACCGTTGCCCTCGCCGCCGCCGATACCGTGTTGACCTTGGCCACACCAACCTCGGTCCAGGTCGGGGACTTCATCCAGATTGAGTCCGAGATTGTCGCCGTCCAGACCGCGGTGAATAACAGCGCCTCTATTTCTGTGACGCGCGGTGCGGTTGGAACCAGCGCCGCCGCCCACGGTCCTCAGACGCCGCTGTATTTTCTCGCCAAGAAAACTTTTGTCATGGCCTTCGCACCCGACTTTTTTGGCAGCCCAGCCAGTGGAAGCTACGCGTTCCCGGTGAGCATCCCCGACGTTCGCATTGGCGGGGCGGAGCTGTTTGTCACCAATTCGCAAGGCAACAGCCCAGTGGCAGCTCAATCCTTTACCAGTACAACGGACCAGGGATTACGGACGCTTTCCGGCGGCCAACTGTCTATCCAGGTCGAAGGGCCGTTGGCGATTCAAACCAACGCCGCGCCGTTTCTTATCATGGACAGCGCTCACTCGGTCCGCGATATCTATGCCGTTGTACAACAAGCCCCGGTCAACGCACCGATCCTCCTGCAGGTCACCCAGAACGGGCAGTCCTACTGCCAACTCACCATTCCCGCCAGCGCGACCATTTCCAATACAGTCGACGGATTCGCGCTCGGACCCCTGGCGCTGAATGCACAAATTGGGCTCGATATCCTATCCGTCGTGCAAGACACCAGCGTCCCGCCCGGCAGCGATCTCACCGTAACCGTCCGCTTATAGCCGCGCCCGCCCTCACCTGCATTAGACTAAAAATGGTTATGACACCTTTGAGGGTTCCATTGCTGTTCGCTCTTCTGGCCGGCCCAGCAACTCTCGCGCCGGCGGCTTCCCATTCGCAAACCATGACTTGGATCATCGACGGCGTCAAACGGCAGGCCATCGTCTACGCGCCCTCGAAAGAAAGCGCCAAGGCGCCGCTCATTTTCTCCTTTCATGGGCACGGCGACGACATGCAAAACTTCCAAGGAGTCGGACTCCAGGATTTCTGGCCACAGGCCATCGTGGTCTATCCGCAAGGCCTGCCGACATCCCGCACCGGCGAACCCGCGCTGCCCGGATGGCAAACCTCAAAGGGCACCTATAACGATCGCGATCTGAAGCTGGTCGACGAAGCCCTGGCTTCGCTCCGCGCGAAATTCCAAATCGATGATGCCCGTATCTACGCCACCGGATTTTCCAACGGCGCCATGTTCACTTATTTGCTCTGGGCCGAATGTCCCAACGTTTTCGCCGCGTTCGCCCCTGTGGCCGCCCGCCTGGGACCTTCCGTCACGCTATCCGTGCCCAAGCCGCTGCTCCACATCGCCGGCCAAAACGATCAAACCATCCCGTTCGACGCCCAAAAGAAGGCCGTCGAAGTCGCCCGCCAGGTTGACGGCGTTTCGAAGAAAGGCGAAAACTGCGGCGTCAATTGCACGTTCTATGCGTCCGCGAGCGGCTCGCCCGTGATGACCGTCTTTCATCCCGGCGGTCACGAATACCCGGACGGAACGTCCGAGACCATCGTCAAGTTTTTTAAGGAGCATCCGCTGCACTAGGAGCATCCTCGACGGCGGCGCCGGCAAGGTGGGCAAATAGATGCCCGCACGTGCCTCCGTTTGAGCACTGTCGGCCAACTACCGCGGTGAAAACTGCGCCAATTCACCCAATCGCCGTTAGCTCCCGAGATCCCTGCTCCATCCAAAGCCCCTTCCACTGCTTGCCGTCTGCGTATTTTGGCGAACTGAATGCAGAACCGACCAGTGAGGCTATATGGGCAAAGCTCCAATATTTATCGCGCTCGTTTCGGCATGCTCACTGGCTGTCTGGGCCCAGAACGCACCTCCCACGGCCGTTCCGGCACAGATGGTCGTCACTCTCGGCCATCACTACGGTCATGTCCCGCCCGTGCTCACCAAGAACGATCTCATCGTCCAGCAGGAACACGCGCCACTGACCATCACAAACTTAACTCCACTCCGCGGCGATCAGGCCGCCCTAGAACTATTCGTCCTAGTGGATCACTGCTCCACTTGCGAAGCCACCTCAAAGTTCGAGGAACTGCGCAAGTTCATCGCTTCTCAACCGTCCAGCACCGTTGTAGGCGTCGCCTATATCAAGGACGGCTGGCTGGAAATAGCCCAGCAGCCGACTCCGGATCGCGATCGCGCCATCCAGTCTCTCAGCCTTCCCGCCGGCAGTAAACCATCCGGTCCTTTTGGTGCACTCGCGGACCTCGCCAAGGGTTGGAAGCAGGATTCCTGCCGTCATGTGGTGCTGATGATCTCTAACGGAATGGATCCTGCCGCAGCCGAGGGACAGCAGGACTCATCAGCTGAAGCCGCCATCGATGCCGCTCAGCATGCCGGCGTGACGGTTTACGCCATCTATCATCCCAGCGCCGATTACGCTACGGCCGACTATTCGAAAATCTATTCCGGCCAGGTCCTGCTCGCCCATGTCGCGGTGGAAAGCGGCGGCGAGGCTTATTTCCTGGGCTTCGGACCTCTGCCGTCGCTGGCCCCATTCCTGGCCGATATCACCGACCACCTTGCCAACCAGTACTCGCTGGAATTCCTCGCGAATCCCGCCGATGGCCCCGGCGCCCTCGAGCAGATCTCGGTGAGCAGCCAGATCCCTGATCTCGAACTCATGACGCCGGCCAGAGTCTGGATCGCGGGGCGCAACAGGGCGAACCAGAAAGCAGTCGCCTCGCCAGGGAAGCGGCCGTGAAAGGCATACTCAAACTCGCCTATAAACTGCTGGTCAACGACAAGGCGAAGTTCACCGCGTTGCTGGTGGGCATTACCTTTGCCGTCTTTCTCATGATCCAGATGACTGCCATGTTTTCCGGAGTTCTCAGTCGTGCATCCGCGACGGTGTTCAATCTCGGCGCGTCGATGTGGATCATGGATCCGGCCGTGCAAACCGTCGCCAACACCATCGGCATGCCGGATTATGTGCTGGACGCGGCACGCAGCATCCCGGGCGTTAATTACGCAGTGCCTGTTTATTCCGGCGGTGCCCTGGTGAAACTTGCCAATGGCACCTATCAGGCCGTCACTGTAGTCGGACTGGACGACACCAGCCTGTTCGGACGGCCGAAACTCCTACAGGGCAACATCGAAGACATCTATGGCGAGAACGCCTTCATCGTCGTCAAGGATCCGGAGTTCCCTAAGCTCGGCAATCCTCACATCGGATCGGAGTTTGAGGTGAACGATCATCGGGGTGTCATTGTGGGCATCGCCAGGGTTGCCAGCAGTGGCCTCTTTGGTGTCCCCACGCTCTACACAACGTATGAAAGAGCTCTTCAATACCTCCCGAATCCGCGCTTCACTATCTCCTACGTTCTGGTCGAGCCCAAGAGTCCCGCCGACGTAATCCGTATCAAGCAGCAGGTGCATGAACTCGGTTACCTGGCTTTGACGAAGGATGAGTTCGTCCATCGAATCACCGCTTTTTACATGTACCAGACCGGTGTCGGGATGAACATCCTGATCATGACCGTGATGAGCTTTGTGGTCGGGCTATCGATTTCCGGCCAAACCTTTTACACCTTTGTCTTGGAGAACCTGGAGAAGTTCGGCGCCCTCAAGGCGATGGGTGCCAAGAGCCGTGAGTTGATCCTCATGATTTTGTTTCAGGCCAGCTTCACGGCGCTCACCGGTTATGGCCTGGGAATCGGCTTGTGCGCTCTTATGATCACGCTCGCGAGGCTGAGGCTCCCCGATTATGCCGCGATCATCACGTACTGGAATCTCGGGCTTGCCTTCGCGATGGTGGTCATCATCGCGGCCGTTTCCAGCTATTTCGGAGTCCGCAAGGTATTGCGGATCGAGCCGTTCGATATTTTCAGAGGTTGATGATATGCCTGAGCCAGCAATTCGAGCAACCGGGGTGGTCAAGTGGTTCGGCCAAGGCGAGGCCAGAACGCAGGCCCTCCGCGATGTAAGCCTCGACGCCTATTTTGGCGAAATGCTGTACATTGTGGGCCCGTCTGGCAGCGGGAAGACGACCCTGTTGAGCGTTCTCTCAGGCATTCTCAGGCCCGATTCCGGCGGCGTCTCAGTGGAAGGAGCGGACATCTGGAAGCTCGGCAGCGATAAGTTGGCCGATTTCCGTTTGCACAAGATCGGCTTCGTCTTCCAGGACTACCACCTGTTCCCGCGCTTGACCACAGCCGAAAATGTGGCCGTTCCATTGATCCTCAAGCGACAGGACTGGAGCGAGGCGATCGTCGAGGCCAAAAAGTATCTGGAGATCGTCGGTTTAAAAGGGCGCGCCGATCTTCCACCAGTAAAGCTGAGCGGAGGAGAACAGCAGCGCGTCGCGATCGCTCGCGCCATTGCCGGACAACCGGACATCCTGATTATGGACGAGCCTACCGCCTCGCTCGACGGCGATACCGGCCATGCCGTCGTAGGTTTCGTGAAGCACAACATTCTCAATGAAAAACGTTGCATCCTGATCGTCACCCACGATGCCAGAATCAATGAATTCGCGACGCGCATTTTGAAGATGGAGGATGGGCGGCTCACTGGGTTTGAGAAGGGAGGCTCCGAGTGAGAAAGCTATTATTCGCATTATCCTTCGTTGGCCTGCTTGCCGGATGCGTGGTTGCTTATGTTTCGGGCATCACACAGCCCCCACTGCCGCCGGCGTTTACTCCGGCGACCAATCCTTATCCCCAGGGCATCTACGCCGAAGGCATCATCGAAAGCGATCAGCCCAGCGGTGAAAACATCAACGTTTACCCGGAGGTGTCCGGCACCGTAAGGCAGATCCTGGTGGCCGAAGGACAGGAGGTCGCCAAAGGAACGGTTCTCCTGTTGATGGACGATTCCATCCAGCGAGCGACCGTCGAGCAACTCGAATCGCAATCGCAGGCCGCGTTCACGCTCTGGCAGGAATTGAAGGCGCAGCCGAGAAGAGAAACCCTCGACGTCAATGAGGCGCAGGTCGTCGCCGCACAAGCGGCTCTAAAAACCGCTCAGGATGAATTGGATAAGCAACAAGCCGCCTACAATCTGGATCCGAAATCGATCAGCAAAGATGCATTGGACAGCGCCGCGAACGCGGTCGCAACCGCCAAGGCCAACCTCGATGTGGCCTGCAAACAACGCGACCTGACCAAGGCGGGAGCCTGGATTTACGACATCAACAACCAGGAAAGGACTTACAACGCCCTCTACAAATCTTATCTGTCCGCGAGCGCGCTCCTTTCCAAGTACACGCTTCGAGCGCCTAACGATGGAATCGTATTGACGATCAACCCTACTGTAGGGAGCTATGTGTCCGGGCAAGGCGCTTACGATACTTACACGCAGGGTATGGATCCCGTGTTGGTGCTGGGAAGCCCTCACACGCACCTGAATGTGCGTTGCTACGTCGACGAAATCCTGGTGCCTCGCCTAGCCGATCCGTCCAAGATGAAAGCTCAAATGTCCGTGCGCGGCTCCAACGTCAAAATTCCGCTGCAATTCGTTCGTATGCAGCCGTTCGTGTCTCCCAAAATCGAGCTGTCCGACCAGCGCCTGGAGCGCGTCGATGTCCGCGTGCTGCCCGTCATCTTCCGCATCGAGAAGCCTAAGGCCTGCAACTTGTACCCCGGCCAGCTGGTCGACGTGTATATCAGCCAGTGAGGCAAGTCATGGCCATACGATTTCATGCAATTGCTTCGATAACGCTTGTGGCCATGCTCCTGGCGGGGTGCAACGTCGGGCCGAAATATGTCAAACCCACCGTGCCGGTCCCTCCGTCTTACAAAGAAACTGCTACGCCTGAGGCGCAAACGGGCTGGAAGCCCGCTCAACCCGGGGATGCCGCCTCTCGGGGCAAATGGTGGGAAGCCTTCGCCGACCCGCAACTGAACAAGCTCGAAGAGCAGCTCAATATCTCCAACCAAAACGTCGCCGCCGCGGCCGCCAATGTCCAGGCCGCCCGCGCGATGATTCGGGAAGCTAGAGCGCAGTACTTCCCAACCATCACGGTCAACCCTGCCATCACAAATTCTCGGATATCCTCGGCGTTTGGTCAGGCGATTGGGGCGAACTTCACCAATTTCGCCCTGCCGCTCGAGGCTTCCTGGGAACCTGATCTGTGGGGCCGGGTGCGAAACACAGTAAAAGCGAGTACCTTCGCCGCTCAGGCGAGCGTCGCGGATTTAGAGAACGTGCGCTTGGCGGCGCAGTCCCAGCTCTCAGCAGACTATTATCAGCTGCGCGGACAGGATGCTCTGAAGCAGGTCCTCGACGCCACCGTCAGCGCCTATCGTGAGGCACTTGAGCTTACGCTCAATCTGTATAAGGCAGGACTTGATAATGACGAAGCGGTGGCGCAAGCCGAGTCGCAGCTCAAGGCCGTCCAAGCCCAGGACGTGAACCTCGGAGTCCTCCGCGCGCAGTATGAACATGCGATTGCGGTGCTGACCGGCCAGCCGCCGGCGACTTTCTCGCTCCCCCCCGCTGAGACGTTCCATATTAGACCCCCAGAGACTCCCGTCGGCGTGCCCTCGCAACTTCTGGAGCGGCGCCCGGACATCGCCGCTGCTGAACGCGCGGTTGCCCAAGCAAACGCCCAAATCGGTATCGCGCAGTCCGCTTTCTACCCCAATTTCACCTTGAGCGGACAGGCTGGTTTCAGCAGCGTCGCGATTGCAAACTGGCTTACCTGGCCAAGCCGCGTTTGGTCCGTCGGTCCAAGTCTCGCGCAGACTATTTTCGATGCCGGGTTGCGACGCGCCACTATCCAGCAGTATCAAGCGACCTATGATCAAACCGTCGCCAATTACCGGCAAACCGTGCTGACCGCCTTCCAACAAGTCGAGGACAACCTCGCCGCCCTCCGAATCCTTTCACAGGCCATCGAACAGCAGGATTCCGCCACCGAATCGGCCGCCAGAAGCCTGCGCGAGGCCGAAGCCCGCTATAAAGGCGGACTCGATCCTTACCTCAACGTGATCGTCGCCCAAACGGCGCTGCTGAACAACCAGCAAACGGCCGTGAGTTTTAGGGAGCAACAAATGGTCGCCAGCGTCCAGTTGATCACAGCCCTGGGCGGCGGTTGGGACGCAAATGCATTAGCGGCCAAACCCTGATCCTCACAACGACCTTCTGGCAACCGGTCTTGTTAGAATAAGGTTTCCCCCCGCACAATGCTAGACCGTATTACCGTCCACGGCGCGCGACAACACAACTTGAAGAACATCAACGTTGAGATTCCGCGCAATACCTTCACGGTGATCACAGGGCTGAGCGGCTCGGGAAAATCGTCTCTGGCCTTCGATACGATCTACGCCGAGGGTCAACGCCGGTACGTGGAGACGCTTTCTCCGTACGCGCGGCAGTTCCTGGCTCAGATGGAGCGGCCGGAAGTGGACTCGATCGACGGCCTGAGCCCCGCCATTTCGATAGAGCAGAAGACCACCAACCGGAGCCCGCGCTCCACCGTGGGCACCATCACGGAAATTTACGACTACCTCCGAGTGCTGTACGCCTCCATCGGGGTTCCGCATTGCCCCAACTGCGCTCTGGAAATTTCGCGCCAGAGCACGGAGCAGATCCTGCAGCAGATTCTGGCGTTGCCCGAAGGCGAACGGATCATGATCCTGGCGCCGATCGTGCGCGGCCGGAAGGGCGAATATAAAAAGGATCTGGAGAAGCTCTCGCGCCAGGGCTTCGTGCGCGCGCGCGTCGATGGCGTGCTGCGGTCGCTCGATGAAGAAATTCCGCTGGACCGGCGAAAGAATCACACCATTGAAATCGTGGTGGACCGGCTTCCGCTCAAGCCCGGCTCGGAGAAGCGCATTGAGGCGTCCATCGAAACCGCGGCCAAGCTCGCCAATGGCTTGGTGATTGTAGCGGCGGTGAACGGCGAGGAGAAGCTCTATTCGCAAAAATTGGCGTGTCCCAATTGCGGCGAAAGCATTCCGCAGTTGGAACCTCGCTCCTTCTCGTTCAATAGCCCGTTTGGCGCCTGTGAGACTTGTCATGGTCTGGGCAGCACCTGGAGCTTCGACGCGGCGAAAATCATCGTGGATGCTTCGAAGCCGCTGCTCGATGGCGGGCTGGGCCCGGGCGCGAGCTCGTCCTACATGCAGCAACACCTCACCGAAGCGGCCGCCCGCTTCAAAATCAAGATCGGCAAGCCTTGGGAAGAGTTGCCGAAACGCGCGCAGACGCTGCTCATCGAAGGCAGCGACGATTTTCCGGGCATTCTGCGAGTTTTGGATGAGACCTACCAGGAAGCCAGCGCCGGCTACCGCGAATGGATGATGGATTATATGTCGCCGGCCGTCTGCTCGGATTGCCATGGGCGGCGTTTGCGGCCGAGCAGCCTGGCGGTGCGCGTAAAAGCCGTGGGCATCGCCGAAGTAACCGAGATGTCGATCGATCGTGCGCTTGAAACCGTGAAGGCGTGGACGCTCAACCAACGTGAGCAGCAGATCGCGGCGCGCGTGGTGGAAGAGATCCGCAACCGGCTGGAATTTCTCACCGCCGTCGGGCTGAACTACCTGAGCCTGGCGCGTTCGGCCGCGACGCTTTCCGGGGGCGAAGCGCAGCGCATACGGCTGGCGACGCAGATCGGCTCGAAACTGCGCGGCGTCTTGTACGTGCTGGATGAGCCATCCATCGGGCTGCACCCGCGCGATAACGATCGTCTGCTCGATACGCTGTCGCGGCTGCGCGACATGGGTAACACGGTGCTGGTGGTGGAACATGATGCCGAAACCATCGAGCGAGCCGACTACGTCATCGACCTGGGTCCCGGCGCGGGACGGCTGGGAGGCGAATTGGTGGCTTCCGGAACGCCGTGCGAAATCAAGAAAAATCCGGCGTCGCTCACGGGACAATATTTATCGGGAGCCGCCCGGATCGAAGCTCCTTCGGGTCGCCGGCACGGCAATGGGAAAAAGCTAATCGTGCGTGGTGCGCGCGAGCATAATCTGAAGAACATCACGGTGGAATTTCCGCTGGGCTGCTTGATCGTCGTTACCGGCGTGTCGGGGAGCGGTAAGTCAACTCTGGTAAACGATATTCTGTATCGCTCGCTTGCGCACGAAATCTACGGCTCGCACGATACGCCTGGCGAGCACGATTCCATTGAAGGTCTCGATCAGTTGGACAAAGTGGTGGAGATCGATCAATCGCCGATCGGCCGGACGCCGCGCTCGAATCCGGCCACTTATACCGGCGTCTTCACGCCCATTCGCGATTTATATGCGATGTTGCCAGAATCGCGCGAGCGTGGCTATAAACCCGGACGGTTCAGCTTCAACGTGAAAGGCGGCCGCTGCGAGGCCTGCCAGGGCGATGGCCTGAAGCGCATCGAAATGAACTTCCTGCCGGACGTCTATGTCACCTGCGACGTCTGTCACGGCCGGCGCTATAACAGCGAAACCTTGCAGGTGAAGTACAAGGGCCATTCCATCGCCGACCTGCTCGAATCAACAGTGGAAGACGCGATTCCGGTGCTGGAAAATATTCCGCTGATTCAGGCCAAGCTGCAAACGCTGCATGATGTGGGGTTGGGCTACATTCATCTGGGGCAATCCTCCACAACACTCTCGGGCGGCGAAGCGCAGCGGATCAAACTGGCGCGCGAGTTGAGCAAGCGGCAAACCGGCCGCACTCTCTACATCCTGGATGAGCCTACCACGGGGCTGCACTTCGAAGATATCAAGCATCTTCTGGCCGTGCTTCAACGCCTGGTAGATTTGGGCAACACTGTGATAGTAATAGAACATCAATTAGATGTCATTAAGTCGGCGGATTGGGTCGTCGACATGGGCCCCGAAGGCGGGGAACGGGGAGGGAGCGTGGTGGCCACTGGCACGCCGGAGCAGATTCTGAGATTCAAGAAAAGCCACACCGCGCACGCGCTGGAGAAGGCGCTGCGAAACGGAAAGGTCGCATGAGCAAGTATGCTCAGGAGCCTCTGAGCTTTGAACGACTCAAGACCATTCCGATCCAGGCGCGCGGCGGCAAGGTTCGCGTAGAGCATTTCGGCAAGCCCTATTCGGGCGGAGGCGTGGCTGGATTGCTCGATTCACTTCCGCACATACTGGCGGCGGACTCCTTTCGCGGGGTCATCGAACGGATCGCGGAAGCGCGCACCCGAAAAAAAATGATCCTATGGGGGCTGGGCGGCCACGTCATCAAATGTGGGTTGGCGCCGGTTCTCATCGATTTAATGCGCCATGGCTTGGCGACCGCCTTCGCCCTCAACGGGGCGGCGGCCATTCACGATTTCGAAATTGCCATCGCCGGACAAACCAGCGAGGATGTGGAAGCCGTGCTTCCCGACGGCAGCTTCGGAGCGGCGGAAGAAACGGGGCGCGAAATGAACGCCGCGCTGAGATCGAAGGATGGATTTGGCGAAGCCCTGGGCCGCCACCTGGAGAAGATCGCCGATCCGCGCTACGCTGGTTCCAGTTTGCTGTACGAAACTTATCGGAGCGGCACGCCGGTGACCGTTCATGTCGCTATCGGGACCGATACGCCGCACACCCATCCAGCCGCCGAGGGCGCTGAAATCGGCCGTGCAACGCATCACGACTTCCGGCTCCTGTGCTCGCTCATGAGAGGTCTCGATGATGGCGGCGTGTACATAAACACAGGATCGGCGGTGGTGCTGCCCGAAGTTTTCTTGAAAGCGGTTTCGGTAGTGCGGAACCTGGGCTATCCGCTCGCGAACTTCACCACGGTAAATTTCGATTTCCTGCAGCACTACCGTCCCCGCGTGAACGTCGTCGAACGGCCGCATGCGCGCGCGGGCGGCCAAGGCTACTCCATAACAGGTCATCATGAGATCATGATCCCGTTGCTGGCCGCCGCTTTGATCGAGCGGGCGTCATGATCCCAAACGAGCCAGGGAGCGAGGCGCTGCCCGCCCTCAGTGTTCCATCCGCATCCTCCAAAGAGCCGTTCTGGGGTTATAAAGACCTTCTGGTTTTTGTCTTTCTGCTCATTCCGAGCCTGGCTATTGCGATGCTCGTGACCGCGCTGTTAGCGATTTTCACGACGCCTAGCACGCCCTTGAAGCTTTTTGTTTTGCAAATTATCTTCTATTTCCTGATCTTCGTTTCGCTAGGAGCGCTGTTTCGCCTGCGCTATCATCAACCGCTGTGGCGCTCGCTGGGGTGGAGAACGCTGCCCGTCTCGAGCGCCGCGGTAAGCTTGTTCGCGGGCCCGCTGCTGGCGCTATCGCTGGCGATCCTGAGCGTGCTCCTGCGTACGCCCGAAATTCCGCTCCCCTTCCAGCAAATGCTCGGCAACCGCGGCACCATCGTGCTCTTTGGAATCCTGGTGGTACTGCTGGGCCCCTTGTGCGAGGAAATTGTGTTTCGCGGATTCATGATGCCGCTCTTCATTCGCACGCTGGGAGCGGCGCTCGGCATAGTTCTCACGGCGGTGTTGTTCGGCTGCGCGCATGGGTACGAATATGCATGGTCCTGGCGGCATATCTTGCTGATTTCGATCGCGGGGTTGACGTTTGGATGGGCGCGCTATAAAACAGGCTCCACGGCCGCGGCCGCCTTCATGCACTCGACGTTTAACCTGACGCAGTTCGTTGCTTTTCTGGCCCAGGGAAATACCACGCTATGATCGAGACCATTCGATGGACCGACGCCGGCGTGGTGATGATCGACCAGCGGAAACTTCCACGCGAAGAGCAATACGTCACCTGCACGGACTACGACCAAGTTGCCGAGGCGATCCGGACCATGGCGATTCGGGGCGCACCGGCCATCGGCGTCGCGGCGGCCATGGGAATCGCTCTTGGAATGCAGCATGCGCGCTCGGCCGGCGAATTCGACGAAATCTCGGAAACGCTGGCGGGCACTCGGCCTACGGCTGTAAATCTTTTTTGGGCTATCGAGCGGATGCGCCGGGTTTTTTCGGAACTGCGCGACCGGTCCCTCGATGAGATCCGCGAAAGGCTGCTGGCCGAGGCGCAGCAGATTCTTCGAGAAGATATCGCGGTGAATGAATGCATCGGCCGCAACGGAGCGCCGTTAATCCCGGATGGCAAGACCGTGCTGACGCATTGCAATGCCGGAGCGTTGGCAACGGCGGGGTACGGAACAGCGCTGGGCGTAATTCGCGCAGCCGTTGCGGCGGGCAAAACCATCGACGTGTTTGCCGGCGAAACGCGGCCTTTTCTGCAAGGCGCGCGGCTGACCATCTGGGAACTGCACCACGACGGAATCCCCGCCACGCTGATCACCGACAACATGGCTGGCCATTTCCTGCACTCCGGACGGATCGGTTGCGTGGTGGTGGGCGCCGACCGCATTGCGGCCAACGGCGACGTGGCCAATAAAATCGGAACCTATACGCTCGCCGTCCTGGCGAAAGAAAACCAGGTGCCGTTCTACGTAGCCGCTCCGATTTCGACATTGGACGTGAGCCTGGCGTCCGGCGACGAGATCCCGATCGAACAGCGCGCCCCGGCTGAGGTAACGCATGTCCAGGGGGTGCCGGTGGCGCCTGAAGGAACGCGCGCCGAAAATCCCGCCTTCGACGTGACGCCCCACCGCTACGTGACAGCGATCATCACCGAGCGCGGCGTGGCTCGTCCCGATTTTTCAGAATCCTTGCGGAAGTTGATAAGGTAATCCTATGCTTCGTTCGCTGTTGTGTCTTGGATTGATCTCCGCAACCGCATTATTGGCTTCCGGTGAACTTTCGAACCGTCGCGCGCCGGGTTTCGCTCTTCCCGATCCCGAATACAAGCACTATTACGACTTGCAGGACTATCGCGGTAAGGTTATTTTGATCGACATCATGTCGACGCACTGCCCGCACTGCCAGTTGCTCACCACCACACTCGAGCAGGTGAAGGCGCGTTATGGCGACAAGGTTGTGATCCTCGAAGTGGTTTTACCCCCGGATAATCAGACCACGATCTCCCAGTACAGAGATGTCAATAAGGTGACCGTCCCGATGATTTGCGACATGGGTCAGATGACCGCCTCGTACTTCAAGGCGACTCCGGCGACGATGCAGCAGATTGACGTGCCGCATCTGTTCATCATCGATCAGCAAGGCATGATCCGCAACGATTTCGGCTACGGAGAGTCGTCGACGCAGCCTGTTTTTGAGGGGCCCGGCCTGTTCAAGGAAATCGACAAAATTCTGAAGTGACGGCTTCGCGTCCCTTCGCTGCCCGAATCGCCCCGGTTTTTATAGCGCTAAACTAAAAGAAACTGAAGCAATATGAGCACCAGTAAGCAACATCTTGGGTTGCAGCGCTATGCTGCGTTTCTTGCGATTTGCACTTTGTTTGTCATTCTGATCGGCGCCACTATCACAAGCTTTCAGCCGCCCGTTCCAAACGTTTCTGTCTCCAGCACGATCGCAGCGGAACGAGTCTCGATGCAACAATGGCACCGCATTTCCGGGTTTGTGGTAACGGCGCTGGCCATCGGTTTGGTGGTGTGGCTAGCGGCGGCCCGAAAGCGCGGAGCGGCACGCTGGCTCGGCTGGACCGCGCTGGCCGTAATCATCCTCGAGGTTGGGTTGGGCGAGAGCGCTGCTGGTCAAAGACTCCCCGACGCTCTGGCGTTTGCTCACGCTTTGCTTGCGCAGGTTTTGTTTGCCGCGGTAACCGCGGTCGCGCTATGCACGGGACCCGCCTGGGATCGGGATCCGGAGTTGGTGGAAGATCGATTTTCGATTCGCACCATGGCGTTAATCGCGCCCATTCTGGTGGTGGCGCAGGTTGCGCTGGGAGCGGCGTATCGACACAAGGCTATGGGAGTGTTGACGCACATTTTCGGGGCGTTCGTGGTTGCGGTTTTCGTTCTGCTGGTAGGGTACCTGGTAGTGAAGCAATATCCGAATCACGCTTCACTCCGTACGGCCGCCGTGGCGTTGCTGTCGATCGCGGGGCTGCAAGTTCTATTGGGATTCGCCGCCTTCGTATTACGTCTGCTGACTGACCAGGTGACACCGGCGGTCGTCATTATCACCGTGGCGCACGTGGTGACTGGAGCCTTGACGCTCGCCGCAAGCGTCTTTTTAGCGATTCAGGTCCGCCGCAATATCCGTGCTGCTTCGCCTGCTTGGGTTGAACCGCGCGCGAAGGCCGTCTCGTCCTGAGTTTGGTTGGACCAGCCTTTGGGCATGGATTCCGCCCAGAGGCTCTGCATGGCCCTCGTAGTAGCCGATCATCCGTCCAAAAGAAACTACGCCTACCCAGAGAATCAGCGAAAGAGCAGCCGCCAGCTTTGCCCGGCTTGGAATAACGGGCGTTCGATCCAGCTCCGCGGTGTTGTAATAGACGCTGCGATGAAACACCAAACCGTGCACGCCGAGAAGAACCAAGAGCGTCATCTTGATCCAGAAATATGGATTGATGTAATACTTGTCGGCTTCCGAGCCGGCCAGCAGCAAGCCGCAGCCGATCATGACGAAAAATCCGATCCTCTTCCAGACGCGAAGTCTTCCGACTACTTCCGATATCGAGAAGCCGTTCAGCGACCAACCCAGGAGCCGGAGGTTGGTCATCAAGATCATGCCGCCAAAGAGCGCGATGCAGGTTAAGTGCGTAGCGAGTATCACCGGATACAAATACGCGGAACCGGCGAAGTCCTGCGCCCAATCCGACTGGGCCAGCGATTGGGCCATCGAAAATAGAGACATTGAAATCCTCCGCTCTATTGAAAAAATGCGATAAACAGGCCGCCGAATACTACCGAGACCCAAAGAACCAGCGAGACAATCGCGACCAAGGCGCTTGTGGACGTGGATGCCGTCTCCGACAACGCGATCTTGCGGTGAATCGTGTAGTTGAACAGGATGACTAAAACCAGACAAGTGATTTTGAACTGGAAGGCTGGATTCTCGAGGTAATGAAGCGGGTCGGTGAGAAATAGAACAAAACCCGCGAGGATTACGATCACCAAAGCGATCAGCGTCCACGGCGCAGTATTCTTCAGCAGCTGCGGCGTGCCCTTACGGCGCAGTCCCACGCCGAGGAGGCTGAAGTCAACCAACGCGACGGTTCCAATGGACACGCCGAAACCGACGATGTGAAAGATTTCCGAAGCCGGAAAAATCCAGCTCACGCTATTAAGCGCCGTCGAGACCGGATTGGCTTGTAGAAACAGCATGTCGCTCATTCCTTTCTTGTCGGGGCGTCCGCGAGTATATCACGCATAACCTCGGCCTGAGCGCCGCACCGTGAGAACTACGGCAGCCGAGAGACCGCACGCGGCTGCGCACGATAGCCAAACGGCGGGCATGGCAGGATTGCCGGTAATGTGAATTAGGTACGTGCAAATGGCGGGCGTGAATCCGCCGAAGACAGCGGTCGCCAGGCTATACGCGAGCGAGAAGCCCAAAACGCGCACTTCCGGCGGCATAATCTCGACCAGAAAAACGGCCATGGCGCCGTTGTAACTGGCGTAGAGAAGGGCGAGCCAGAGGTCGACTATGAGGAGCCTCCAAAGAGAAGGTGCGTGGACCAACCACGTCAACGCGGGATAGGCGGTGGCCAACGCCAGGACAGTGCACGTAAAAAGTATCGGCGCCCGCCCGATTCGATCCGACAGCGCACCTGAGAGCGGCAGCACCGCCAGGCTCAGAGCGCCGACGCAAAGGGTCACAATCAGAATGTCCTTCTCGGCCAAATGGAGCACAGTAGTTCCGAAGGTCGGAGTGTAGACCGTAGCCAGGTAAAAACACACCGTAGTCATGACGGACATCGACATGCCAAGCAGGACGATACGCCAGTTGGCGAAAGCGGATCGCAGAATCTTTGAGATGCTTGGGCGGCGGCGAGCCAGAAACTCTTCGGATTCTTCGAGCGACTGCCTGAGGACGTAGAGGAACGGGATCAGCAAGCATCCGGCCAGCAGCGGAATCCGCCAACCCCAGCGCAACATCTGATCGCGAGAAAGCGCGGAGGCCAGCACGATACCGAGCACGGCCGTGAACATGACGGCCACTTGCTGCGAAGCGGATTGCCAACTGACGTAAAATCCTTTTCGACCGGGCGTGGCAATTTCGGACAAGTACACAGCGACGCCGCCGAGTTCCACGCCAGCGGAAAAGCCCTGTGTGAGCCGTCCCAGCAGCACTAGCAACGGCGCGGCCAAACCGAGTGTTTGGTAACCGGGAAGGCAGGCGATTGTCAACGTTCCGAATGCCATCAAGGCGAGGGTGACGAGCAGTCCGGCGCGGCGGCCGCGATGGTCGATGTAGGCGCCCAGCACGATGGCCCCGATGGGCCGCATCAGGAAGCCCGCGCCGAAGGTCGCGAGCGACAGCATCAGTGAGGCGAATTCGCTGCGGCTAGGAAAAAACGTCCGGCCGATCGCGAAAGCGTAATAGCCGAAAATCTGAAAATCGTACATCTCCAGGATGTTTCCGGCGGCCACGCGAAACACCGGCCGAAGCGTCGCGTGGCGAGAATTCACGAGCGCCGTGATTCCGCGAGTGCGTGTTCCGGCGCTTGGGCGCGGCGTTTTCTCAGTAGCTCCGAGACGGCGCGGCACTCCTCAGTGAGCTCCTGGAACTGATCGGGATAGAGCGACTGGAAGCCGTCGGAAAGCGCGCGGTCGGGATTCGGATGCACCTCGACGATGAGTCCCGAAGCTCCTGCCGCAACCGAGGCGAGCGCCATGGGAAGAACCTTGTCGCGCTTGCCGGTTCCGTGGCTGGGGTCGACGATGATGGGCAGGTGGCTCAAGCTTTGGACGGCCGGCACGACGCTCAAGTCGAGCGTGTTGCGCGTGTGATCGGCGAATGTTCTTACGCCGCGCTCGCACAAGATGACCTGATAGTTGCCTTCCGAGAGAACGTACTCGGCCGCCATCAGGAATTCTTCGAGCGTAGAGGACATTCCGCGCTTGAGCAAGATCGGTTTTCTGGCGCGGCCGGCGCGGCGTAGCAACGAAAAGTTTTGCATGTTCCGCGCACCGATCTGGATGCAGTCGGCGTACTTTTCGACCAGGTCGAAGGTCTCCACGTCGACCGCTTCGGTGACGATCCCGAGGCCCGTTTCGGCCCGCGCTTCGGCCAAATATTGCAAGCCTTCTTCGCCGAGGCCTTGGAACGAGTAAGGAGATGTTCGCGGTTTATAGGCGCCGCCACGCAGCAACTGGGCGCCTGCGGACTTTACCGCGCGTGCAGCGGTGAGAATCTGGTCGCGGCTTTCCACCGCGCAGGGCCCTGCGCAAAAAGCCAGTTCGCTGCCACCCACTGAGACGCCGGCGACAACGACGACGGTATTGTCCGGCTTCACCTCGCGGCTGACCAGCTTATACGGTTTCGAGACTGGGATGGCTTCAGCGACACCGGAGAGGTCTTCGAACTCGGCGGGCGGCACTGGCCCATGATTGCCCGTGATTCCGATGGCGGTTCGCTCCGCGCCCGGCATGACGTGCGCCCGAAAACCGAGGCTCTGAATTTTGGCGCAGACATTGGCGATATCCTGTTCGGTCGCGTATGCGCGCATCACCACTAACACGACGACCAGTTTAACGCGTTGTGCCGAGGGCTCGATCGGCTGGAATCGCGCGGCGTTAAGATACCAGTAGATGAACGATCGTCCGCCGGTTGTTCGCGCGCCGCGTGGGCGCGAGATGTCGTGCAAGGGCTGGCAGCAGGAAGCCGCGCTGCGGATGCTCATGAACAACCTCGATCCCGAGGTGGCTGAGAAGCCCGATGAGCTGATCGTCTACGGCGGAACCGGCCGTGCCGCGCGCGATTGGGCTTCGTTTCACGCCATCGTCCGATCGCTGCGGGAACTCGAAGGCGATGAAACGCTGCTGGTGCAATCGGGAAAACCGGTCGGCATCTTCCGCACCCACTCGGATGCCCCGCGCGTTTTGATCGCGAATTCGAACCTGGTCGGACACTGGTCGAACTACGATGAATTCCATCGCTTGGAGCGGCTGGGCCTCATCATGTATGGCCAGATGACCGCCGGTTCCTGGATCTACATCGGCAGTCAAGGAATTGTGCAGGGCACGTTTGAAACATTCGCGGCGGCGGCCAGCAAGCATCTCGGCGGTTCGTTCCGCGGGCGGCTCATCGTCTCCGGTGGCATGGGCGGCATGGGTGGCGCGCAACCGCTCGCGGCGACGTTGAACGAGGCTTGCTTTTTGGGCGTCGAAGTGGATCCCGCGCGCATTGAGAAACGCCTGAAGACCGGCTATTGCGATCGGATGTCCTGGAATCTCGACGAGGCGCTCGCGATCGTGAACGATGCCCGTCATAAGGGCGAGGCTGTCTCGGTTGGCCTGGTGGGAAACTGCGCCGACGTTATCCCGGAGCTGGCGCGGCGCGGCATCATTCCGGATCTTCTCACCGACCAAACCAGCGCGCACGATGCGCTGGAAGGCTACGTGCCGAATGGTATGCCGCTCGCTGATGCACTGGCGTTGCGCTGCTCGAATCCCGACGAATACGTTCGGCGATCTCGTCAGGCTATGGCCGAACATGTTCAGGCCATGCTGGCATTGAAGCGCATGGGGGCCGTCACGTTCGATTACGGCAACAATATTCGCGCGCAAGCGAAGCAGGCTGGAGTTGAGGACGCGTTCGAGATCCCCGGCTTCGTGCCGGAGTTTATTCGCCCGATGTTCTGCGAAGGTCGCGGGCCGTTCCGCTGGGTCGCGCTTTCTGGCGCGCCCGAAGATATCCATGCGACGGATCAACTGGCGCTCGAGCTATTTCCCAAAAATGAAGTTCTGAAGCGCTGGATGCGTGTCGCCAAGAACCGCATCCAATTCCAAGGCTTGCCTGCGCGCATCTGCTGGCTCGGTTACGGCGAGCGCGCCGAGTTCGGACTCGCTATGAACGAGTACGTGCGGCGTGGAAAGATCCAAGCACCGATCGTCATCGGACGCGATCATTTGGACGCTGGTTCGGTGGCGTCGCCTTACCGCGAGACAGAGGCCATGCAGGACGGCTCGGACGCCATCGCCGATTGGCCGTTGTTGAATGCGCTGCTCAACACGGCAGCCGGCGCGTCCTGGGTTTCGATCCACAACGGAGGCGGCGTGGGGATCGGTTATTCGCAGCATGCCGGGATGGTGGTGGTCGCCGATGGCACGGAAGCTTGCGCGCGGCGGCTGGAGCGCGTACTCACCACTGATCCCGGATTGGGCGTCATCCGGCACGCCGATGCCGGTTATGCCGAAGCTGAGCGAGTGGCTCGCGAGCGCGGAATAAGGATGCCGATGGAACCTGGCCGGTGAGCATTGCCGTAGTCGGCTGCTCGCAATTAGTGACGCTGGCCGGCCCAGCACGCCCGCGTATCGGTGCCGAGATGCGCAACGTCGGGATCATTGAGGACGGCGCGATGTTGATCGAAGGCGGCCGCATCCAGCACGTCGGTTCACGCCGCGACATAGAAGCGCACGCCACCGAGATTATCGACGCGGGCCATCGAGTGGTGATGCCGGGATTCGTCGACGCGCACACGCATCCGGTGTTCGCGGGCAATCGGGCCGCGGAGTTTGAGCAACGCATCCAAGGCGCAAGCTACGCCGAAATTGCAGCGGCGGGAGGAGGCATCTGGTCCACGGTCCGCCGAACGCGAGACGCCACCGAAGACGCTCTGCTCGATGCGGCGCGCAAGCACGCGCGCTGGTTCCTCGAAAACGGAACCACGACCATCGAGGCCAAGTCCGGGTACGGTCTCACGCTGGAAGCCGAATCGAAGCTGCTGCGCACGATCGCACGCATCCGGCCGCCGCGCTGTGTTCCGACTTTCTTAGGAGCACACGCGGTTCCCGAGGAATTTCGCGGACGAGCATCGGATTATGTGGAGCTCATCGTCGAGGAGATGCTGCCGCGAATCGCGACCGAAAAATTGGCCGAATACTGCGACGTTTTCTGTGAGCCCGGATATTTCAGCGTAAACGAATCGCGCCGGATTCTGACCGTCGCGCGATCGCTTGGATTCGGCTTACGGGTGCATGCCGACCAACTCTCGCGATCAGGCGCCACAGAGCTCGCCGCCGAGCTGCATGCGGTAACGGCCGATCATCTGGAACACACCGGCCAGGAAGGAATCGCCGCGTTGAAAGCAGCCGGAGTTCAGCCAGTCCTGCTTCCGGGATCTGTTCACTTTTTGGGATCGTCGCTCTATCCGGATGCGCGCGCCATGATTGAGAACGGCCTCGCTGTCGTGCTGGCTACGGATTTCAATCCCGGCTCGTCACCGACGCCTTCCATGCCGATGATTCTCTCGCTCGGGTGCACGCAGATGAAAATGACGCCCGCCGAAGCGATCACGGCAGCCACCATCAATGCGGCCTACAGTCTGGGGCGCGGCCATCAGATCGGTTCACTCGAAGCCGGTAAGCAAGCCGACTTCGTGATTCACGATTTTGACGATTATCGCGAGCTCGCGTATTTCTTTGGCGTCGGCTCGGCGCGGTCAGTTTATATTGGCGGGTCGGCTGTTTATCCGGCGATGCCGATGTAGTGGAACCCGAAGCGGGCTAGGCGCGAACGGTCCAGAGCATTGCGGCCATCCAGCACAATTCGCGAGCGCATGCGAGTGGCTACTGCTTCCCAGTCCAGCTCGCGG
>Ga0182024_10007271_pt1 | contig 23919 bp, 20 predicted proteins | sample P32metaG_FD_120480 | JGI IMG/M metagenome (GOLD analysis project Ga0182024, IMG submission 120480) | Permafrost microbial communities from Stordalen Mire, Sweden - P3-2 metaG (Illumina Assembly) | ecosystem: Environmental > Terrestrial > Soil > Wetlands > Permafrost | place: Sweden: Stordalen... | reverse complement strand
GAACGCGGACGAGCTCGTCCGCACCCTGACCCGCGTCATGAACCGCGCCCGTCAGGACGCCATCACCACCGAGATCATGGAGATCGTCGGCGGGGCCGAGGCGCTCCGCCAATCGAAGGGAGCCTGACCGTATGACCACCACCGCACAAACGGGCGACACCACTGGACGGACGCTCGAGGAAGGGCGTGTCGTCGCCATCGCCGGACCGGTGATCGACGTCGAGTTCCCCCCGCACGCCCTGCCCGAGATCAACTTCGAGGTCGAGTTCGACATCGAGCTCGATGGGTCCACGCACACGGTGGCGGCCGAGGTGGCCCAGCAGATCGGTGACGGGCGCGTCCGCTGCATCTGCATGCAGCAGACCGACGGGCTCGTACGCGGCGCGGCGGTGCGCAACCTTGGCCGCGGCATCTCGGTCCCGGTCGGCAACGCTGTGCTGGGCCACGTCTTCAACGTGCTGGGCCAGCCTCTCGACACCGACAAGATCGAGGGGATCGAGGAGCGCTGGGAGATCCACCGGGCCGCGCCCGCCTTCGACCAGCTGGAGCCGAGAGCCCAGATGTTCGAGACCGGCATCAAGGTCATCGACCTCCTGGAGCCGTACGTGCAGGGCGGCAAGATCGGCCTCTTCGGCGGTGCCGGTGTCGGCAAGACCGTGATCATCCAGGAGATGATCCACCGGGTCGCCCAGCAGCACGGTGGTGTCTCGGTCTTCGCCGGCGTGGGTGAGCGCACCCGCGAGGGCACCGACATGTGGCTCGAAATGCAGGAGTCCGGGGTCATCGACAAGGCCGCGCTGGTGTACGGCCAGATGGACGAGCCTCCGGGCGTCCGCCTGCGCGTCGCCCTGGCGGCGCTGACCATGGCCGAGTACTTCCGGGACGTGCAGAATCAGGACGTGTTGCTGTTCGTCGACAACATCTTCCGCTTCGTCCAGGCCGGGTCCGAGGTCTCCACCCTGCTCGGCCGCATGCCCTCCGCCGTGGGGTACCAGCCCACCCTGGCCGACGAGATGGGCGAGCTCCAGGAGCGGATCACCTCGACCAAGGGGAAGTCGATCACCTCGCTGCAGGCCGTGTACGTCCCCGCTGACGACTACACGGACCCGGCCCCGTTCACGACCTTCACCCACCTCGATGCCACGACCGAGCTGTCACGGCAGATCGCGGCGCTGGGCATCTACCCGGCGGTCGACCCGCTGGCGTCGACGTCGAACATCCTGGCGCCCGAGATCGTGGGTGACCGCCACTACGCCGTCGCCCGCCGGGTGCAGGAGATCCTGCAGCGCTACAAGGAGCTGCAGGACATCATCGCCATCCTCGGCATGGACGAGCTGTCCGAGGAGGATCGCGTCACGGTCAGCCGGGCCCGCAAGGTCCAGCGGTATCTCTCCCAGCCGTTCTTCGTAGCCGAGGTCTTCACCGGTGTGCCGGGCATTTTCGTGCCGATCGACGAGACGGTCGAGTCGTTCGAGGCGCTGGCCAACGGCGACCTGGACAACGTACCCGAGCAGGCCTTCCTCAACGTCGGCGGCGTGGAATCCGTGCTCGAGAAGGCGAAGACGCTCGAGGCCGAGGCGGGTTAGTGGCCGACGGCGTCTTCGGCGTGGAGATCGTCACGCCCGAACAGTCCCTCTTCGCCGGTGGCGCGACCTCGGTCGTGCTGGCCACCTCCGAGGGGGCCCTCACGGTCCTCGACGGCCACACCCCCCTGGTGGGCGACGTCGTGCACTGCGAGGTGAAGGTCGAGCACCCCGAAGGGGCCCAGGTGCTCCTGGCGGTGCACGGCGGGTTCCTCCAGGTGGACACCAGCCCGGGCGCGGCCGAGGGCCTGGCCGAGGGGGACGGTCCGCTGGCCGGGTTGTCGACCCGGGTGACCGTGCTCGCCGGCGTGGCGGAGCTGGCCTCGGAGATCGACGTGCCCCGAGCCGAGGCGGCGCGCGAGCGTGCCGCGCAGCGGGTCAGCGAGTTGGGGTCGGGCCGGGGCCCGGTCTCGGAGGACCCCGTCGAGGACCTGGAACTGGCCGACGCGGAAGGTGCCCTGGCCCGGGCCGAGCTGCGGATCGCCGTGGCCGCCGACAACGCCGCCGCCTAGACAGGCTCCGGCGGCCGGACCGGCTGCCGCCCGACCGGGATCAGCCGAACGAGATGGAGCTGAACTCCGCCAGCTTGCCCAAAGCGTGGCTGGCGTCGATTTTGCGCAGCGTCCCCGACTTGGAGCGCATGACCAGCGACTGCGTCGTGGCCCCGAACTCGTGGTACTGCACACCCTGCAGCAGCTCGCCGTCGGTGATGCCGGTGGCGGCGAAGAAGCAGTTGTTGCCCTGGACGAGATCGTCGGTCGTCAGCACGGCGTCCAGCGCGTACCCGGCCTCGGTGGCCGCGGCCCGTTCCTGCTCGTCGCGCGGGTAGAGCCTGCCCTGGATCTCGGCGCCCATGCACTTCAGGGCGGCCGCCGCCAGCACGCCCTCGGGCGTCCCGCCGATGCCGAAGAGGATGTCGGTGCCCGCGCCGGGCCACCCGGTGGCGATGGCGCCGGCCACGTCACCGTCGGAGATGAGGCGGATCCGCGCCCCCGTGGACCGCACCTCGGCGACCAGGGCATCGTGGCGGGGCCGGTCGAGAATGACCGCCGTCAGGTCTCGGATGGGGCGTCCCAGGGCCTCTGAGAGGGCGTGGAGGTTCTCCGTGGGCGTGCGCCGGATGTCGCAGGCGCCCTTGGCGCGCGGCCCCACGGCGAGCTTCTCCATGTAGACGCAGGGACCGGGGTCGAACATGGCGCCGCGTTCGGCCACGGCGATGACGGCCAGCGCACCGCCACGGCCCTGGGCGGTCAGGGTGGTCCCGTCGATGGGGTCCACGGCGATGTCGGTCAGCGGGGGAGTGCCGTCGCCGATCTTCTCCCCGTTGAAGAGCATCGGCGCGTTGTCCTTCTCGCCCTCGCCGATGACCACTATCCCGTCCATCGGCACGCTCGACAGCACCGTGCGCATGGCCTCGACCGCCGCCGCGTCGGCACCGAGCTTGTCGCCCCGGCCCATCCAGCGGCTGGCCGCCATGGCCGCGGCCTCGGTGACACGCACGAGGTCCATTGCGAGGTTGCGGTCGGGGGCTTGGCGCGACGTCACCACGGGACCTGACCATAGTTGCTGGCGGATCGTCACTTGCCGGTCCGGCCTTCCCCCAGCGGCGATACTTGGGGTCGTGGATCAGATCGTCGTCGAGCCCAGCGGGCCGCTCCGGGGCACGGTCAGCGCGGGGGGTGCGAAGAATTCGGCGCTCAAGCTGATGGCGGCCTGCCTGCTCGCCGAGGGTTGCACCGTGCTTTCCAACGTGCCACGCATCTCCGACGTCGACACCATGGCCGAAGTGCTGCGTGGCATCGGGGCACGGGTCGAGCGGCTGGACAACGGGGATGTGAGCGTGACGACCCCCCCGGAGGGCGAGCTGGTTCCCTCGGGCCCCTACGACCTGTTCGAGCGGATGCGGGCCTCGGTCGTGGTTCTCGGGCTCCTGCTGGCCCGCTGTGGCTCCGTCCGGGTGCCCCTGCCCGGCGGGGACGATTTCGGGGACCGGCCGATCGACTTCCACCTGACCGGCCTCAGCGCCATGGGCGCCCGTTTCGAGTCGTCCCACGGCGAAGTGCGGGGCACGGTACCGGGTGGGCGGCTGGTCGGCACCCGGGTCGTCCTCGAGTACCCGAGCCACACGGCGACGGACAACCTGCTCATGGCCGCGGTCCTGGCCAAGGGCACGACAGTGATCGAGAACGCCGCCAAGGAGCCCGAGATCGCCGACCTGGCCGCCATGCTGTGCGACATGGGAGCGGTCGTGCACGGCGCCGGCACGTCCCGCATTGAGATCGAAGGCGTCGAGGCGTTGCGCGCCACCCGCCACGCCGTCGTCCCCGATCGGGTGGTGGCCGCGACATATCTGGCGGCGGTGGGCATGGCGGGTGGGGAGGTCACCATCGCCGACGCCCGGCCCGAGCACATGGAGATGCTCCTGCGCAAGGTCGCCCAAATGGGTGTGGCCACGGACATGGGCCCCTCCGGCTTGCGGGCCAGCGCCGAGGAGCGGCTGGTGGCGGCGGACGTGGCGACGCTCCCGTACCCGGGCGTGGCCACCGATTACAGCCCGCTGCTCGTGGCAATGCTGACAGTGTCCGATGGCGTCGGGATCCTGACCGAGAACCTGTTCTCCGGGCGGTTCCGCTATGTCGAGGAGCTGCGGCGGATGGGCGCGGACATCCGGACCGAAGGCCACCATGCCGTGGTGCGCGGCGTCCGCCGGCTCTCGGGCGCCCCCGTGCGTGCCCCCGATATCCGGGCCGGTGTGGCCCTCGTGCTGGCCGGTCTGGTGGCGGACGGCGAGACGGTGGTGGGCGGCGCCCATCACATCGGTCGGGGCTACGAGGATCTGGCCGGTGCGCTGTGCTCGCTGGGAGCGCGGGTGACCCGACGATGAGCTCGCTCCCGACCGAACCGGCGGCGCTGCTGGCGCGCGCCCGTGCGGACGATCGCGTCGCGCTGGCGCGCCTCCTCTCCTACGTCGAGCGGGGCGGCGAGACGGCCATGGCGGTGGCGGAGCTCGCCTACAGGTCCGATGTCCCGTTTTCCGTCGGGCTCACCGGGGCGCCGGGCTCCGGGAAGTCCACGCTGACCGACCGCCTCATCACCGAGGTCCGGGGCGGCTGGCCGGAGGGGGCGGCGATCGCGGAGGTGGCAGTGTTGGCCGTGGACCCGACGTCGCCCTACAGCGGGGGCGCCATCCTGGGCGACCGCGTGCGCATGAACCAGCACGCGCTGGACCCGACGGTGTTCATCCGGTCGATGGCGACGCGCGGTCACCTCGGTGGGCTCTCGCTCGCCGTCCCCGATGCCATCCGCCTGCTCGGTGCCGCCGGCTTGGGCGTCGTCATCGTCGAGACGGTCGGCGTGGGACAGATGGAGGTCGACATCGCATCGGCGGCCGACACCACCGTGGTGGTGGTGACGCCCGGCTGGGGTGACTCCATGCAGGCGAGCAAGGCCGGCCTCCTCGAGGTGGCCGACGTCTTCGCGATCAACAAGGCGGACCGACCCGGCGTGCGCGAGGCCCGACGCGACCTCGAACAGATGCTCGACCTGGCGCGGCCGGGATCGTGGCGGCCCGAGATCGTCGAGACGACCGCGACGGGCGGCGAGGGTATCGGCGAGCTCTGGCGCGCCGTGGCCCGGCACCGTGACCACCTGGTCAGCTCGGGCCAGCTCGCGGTCCGTCGCACGGACCGGGTGGCCCAGGAGCTGCGCCGGGTGTTGCTGGCCCGCACCGAGGTCAAGGTGGACGAGCTGGTCGCCGGGGAGGAGTTCACCACGGCCGTGAAGGCCCTGGCCGCCGGGGAGCTGGATCCGTACCAGGCGGCAGAAAGCCTTCTGGCCGAATGAGTCGTCGTGCATCGGTTCCGGTACGGTGCGGCCATGGCTGAGACCTTCGTCACGGTGGAGCGGCGCCCTGACGACGTCGCGCTCATCCGGCTGGATCGCCCGAAGGCCAACGCGCTCTCCGCCGCCGTACTGGCGCAACTGCACGCCATCGCCACCGGTCTCCACGACGACCCACCGGGCGCGGTCGTGCTCTGGGGCGGGCGGCGGATCTTCGCTGCCGGCGCCGACATCGTCGAGCTCGGTGACAGTGGTGCGGGTGCCGTGGGCGCGAGCTTCGCCGACGCGCTGGGTGCGCTGGCTTCGGTGCCGCGGGCCACCATCGCCGCGGTCAACGGGTACGCCCTGGGCGGTGGGCTCGAGCTGGCGTTGGCCTGCGACTTCCGCGTGTGTGCGGATGATGCGCGCTTCGGGCTGCCCGAGATCCTGCTCGGCGTGATCCCCGGTGGCGGTGGCACCCAGCGCCTGCCGCGTCTGATCGGGTCGTCCCGGGCCAAGGAGCTGATCCTCACCGGTCGCCAGGTACGGGCCGAAGAGGCCATGGCGATCGGGCTGGTGAACCGGGCCGTGACGCCCGACGACGTGCTGGAGGCGGCGCTGACGTGGGCGGCGGAGCTGGCGGCCGGACCGGTCGTGGCCCACAGCCTGGCCAAGAGCGCGGTCGACGGAGGCCTCGAGACCACGCTGGCCGAGGGGCTGGATATCGAACGCAACGCGTTCGTGGCGGTGGCCAGGACAGAGGATGCGGCACGCGGCATCGCGTCGTTCCGTGAGCATGGCCCCGGCAAGGCGACGTTCGTCGGGCGGTGAGGCGTTGAGTTCACCACCAATTCCGGTCAGCGGCGGCGAGGGCGCCTTCGATCCTTCGGTCCGTTGGTTCCAGCACGCCGTCTTCTACGAGGTGCTGATCCGGGGCTATCACGACGCCAACAACGACGGCACGGGTGACCTGCGCGGCTTGCGCGAGAAGCTCGACTACATGGAGTGGCTCGGGATCGATTGCATCTGGATGCTGCCCTTCTTCCCCTCGCCCTTCCGCGACGGCGGCTATGACATCAGCGACTTCTTCAACGTCCACCCCGACTACGGCAGCATCGGCGACCTGGTGGCGTTCCTGGAGGACGCGCACCGCCGTGGCATCAGGGTGATTGCCGACCTCGTCATGAATCACACGAGTGACGAGCACCCCTGGTTCATTGAGTCGCGGTCGTCGAGGGACAACGCCAAGGCCGACTGGTACGTCTGGAACGACGACGACCAGAAGTGGCCCGACGCCCGCGTCGTGTTCACCGACGTCGAGCGATCGAACTGGACGTGGGACGACACACGCCAGCAGTACTACTGGCACCGCTTTTACCACCATCAACCCGACCTCAACTACGACAACCCCGAAGTCGCCGACACCATGATCGACTTGGTGCGGTTCTGGCTCGATCTCGGGTTCGACGGGTTCCGGCTCGACGCGGTGCCCTACCTGTACCAGCGCGACGGGACATCGGGTGAGCATCTGCCCGAGACGCACGCGTTCATCAAGCGGATCCGGAAGCAGATTGATGCGGATTACCCGGGCCGCATCCTTCTTGCCGAGGCCAACGGCTGGCCCAGTGACGTCGCTGACTATTTCGGCGACGGTGACGAGTGTCACCTGTGCTTCCACTTCCCCCTCATGCCCCGCCTCTTCATGGCCGTCCGGCGGGAACAGCGCTATCCGATCACCGAGATCCTGGCGCAGACGCCGGTGATCGACGACGCCTGCCAATGGGCCATCTTCCTGCGCAACCACGACGAGCTGACGCTGGAGCAGGTGAGCGACGAGGACCGGGACTACCTCATGGCGGAGTACGCCAAGGACCCGAGGATGAAGCGCCATATGGGGATCGGGAGGCGGCTGGCCCCCCTCCTCGACAACGACCGGCGCACCGCCGAGCTGCTGTATGCCCTGATCCTGTCCCTGCCGGGCAGCCCTGTCATCTACTACGGCGACGAGCTGCTGATGGGTGACAACATCTACCTCGGTGACCGGGACTCCGTGCGCACGCCGATGCAGTGGTCACCCGACCGTAACGGCGGGTTCTCGAAGGCGGACTTCGCCCAGCTCTACCTGCCGCCGCTCATGGATCCCGTCTACGGCTTCAGCGCGCTCAACGTGGAGGCCCAGCTGCGGAATCAGGGGTCCTTCCTGCTCTGGCTCCGCCGCATGCTGACGGAGCGGCGGGCGCTGCCGGTGATGGGTGTCGGCGCCATGGAGGTGCTGCCCTGCGCCAACCCCTCCATCCTGGCCTACATGCGGTCGGGCGATGTGGCCGACATTTTGACCGGCTCGACCTCGACCGGTCCTTCGGTGAGCCCGGCAGTCGACGGCGCGCTCGATTGGGGCCACTCCACCGTGCTGGCCCGTACCGTCCCCGCCGGGAACGAGAGCGAGGGCGACGAGGTGGTGCACCGGCACCAGGCGGTGCTGTGCGTGCACAACCTGAGCCGGTTTGCCCAGCCGGCAGAGTTGGCGCTGGCCAAGTGGGCGGGTGCGACGCCGTACGAGGTGCTGGGGCGGGTCCCATTTCCCCTCATCACCGAGGAGCCCTACGCGGTCACGTTGCCGCCGTACGGGTTCTTGTGGTTCGACCTGGCCCTGGAGGACCGGCCACCGGAATGACGGCCCCGCGCGACCAGGTCCTGCGCACGCTGACGGAGGCGTGGCTCGGATTGCGCCGGGCCGCGCCGGAGGGCGAGATCGTCATTGAGCGCGACGAGGTGCTCCTGGCGGGCCGACCGGGCCTGATCGACATCGTCGCCCGTATCGGCGACCGGCGGGCCCACATTGTTGCGGGATTGCGGGGCGTGGCCGACGAGCCGCATTTCATCCGCACCGGTGAGGAGGCGGCACTCGGCCTGCTCGACGACGAGGACGGACTGGCCGTCTGCACCGACGCGTTGCGCGACGCGCAGCTGGCCGGGTTGCTGCTGGCGACTGTGCGCGGTGTCGAGCCCCGTCCCGGGCCGGTGGCGGTCATGCGGGACGACGACGACGCCACCGTGCTCGATTGCGGCGACAGGGGTGACCTCCTTGTCTTCCCGTGGCTCAGTGCGCTGCCGCGGCCCGATGTCGATCTCATGGTTGCGCTGGACGAGTCGGGCTTCAATCACGTGGCGGCCCCGCTGGTGCGCTGGGTCTCGGAAGGAAGCGACCTCGGGGTGGTGCAAGAACCGCTCGCCGATCGCTCGGCGGGGTGGGCGCTGGCGCTGACGTCTCTACGCGACTTCTACGCGTCCGGCGGCTCGCCCGAGGTCGCCGGGGCCGACTTCGGGGCCGAGGCCAGGGCGCTCGGCACCATGACGGCGCGGATGCACCTTGCGCTCGACCGTGCCTTCCAGCGGGAGCACGAGCCCGTCATCGACTGGGTCGACGGGGCCGAGGCCACGATCGCCGCGTCGGACGCGTCGTTGCTGGAGGCACCGGGGGTCACCGACCTGGTGAAGTGGCTCCGCGAGTCCGGGGCGCGGCTCCCGGTCATCCGCACCCATGGCGACTTCCACCTGGGGCGCACCGCTCGGACGGACCAGGGGTGGGTGGTCAGCGACTGCGCTCCCGGGGGCGTGGTGGCCCCGGAGTCCACGGTCAGACTTCGCACCCCGCTGGGGGACGTGGCGGACCTGCTCTGGTCGATGCACCGTGCCAGCTCGGTCGCGGCGGCCGAGCGCGACCCCACCGGCAGGCTCGGGCTCGCCGCCCTCGGACACGCCTGGGAAATGCGGAATCGCCGCGCCTTCGTGGCGGGTTACCTGGGCACGGCGGGCATCGGCGGATTGGTCGGGCCCGACCGGGATCTGGTGCGCCGCCTCCTGTCGTTCCTCGAACTGGCCCGCTCGGTGCGGGCCGACTCCCTCTAGACGGCCAGGGCGGAGACCTTGAGGGTCTCGGCCGCCTCCTCGGGGGAGATCACGTTGATCGCTACGCCGGTGCCGAGCTCGAAGCCGGCGGTCGTCGTGGCCTTGGGCCAGATGTGGGCGTGCCAGTGGTAGGGCTCGCCCACCCGGTAGGGGGCCGAGTGGAACACGATGTTGTAGGCAACGTCACCCACCGCCTCGGCGAGCCGCTGCAGCGACCGGCGGATGGCCTCGCCGACGGCCACGAGGTCCTCGGTCGGGCTCCGGTGCAGATGTGGGTTGTGCTCCCGGGGCATGACCAGCATCTCGTAGGGGACTGCGCTCCAGAAGGGGCAGACCACGACGACGCGGTCGTTGGCGTAGATCACCCGTTCGGTCGAATCCTCTTCTGCCTCGATGGTGGTGCACAGGAGGCACGAGCCGACGAACCGAGCGAAGCGCGCCTGCTCTTCGGCCAGCTCGCGGGGAATGAAGGACATACCCAGGAGCTGGCCGTGGGGGTGCTCCAACGATGCTCCCGCCTCGCGGCCGGAATTCACGATGGCCTGGGTGTAGCGGAGGTTCGGTTGCGAGGCGTGCTCCTCCAGGCGGTCACGCAGCGCCGCCATGACCAGCTCGACTTGCTCCTGGCTCAGTTGGCCGAGGGTGGCGTCGTGCTCGGGGGAGAAGATGAGGATCTCGTGGATGCCGCCGGCGGACGCCTGCGTGAAGACGGGGCCGCGGTTGGCCACGACGAAGGGCTCGTCACCCTCGAAGGCCGGGTAGAGGTTCGGCACGACCCGGACCAGCCAGCGCCCGCTGGGCCCGTACGTCTCCAGGGCGGGAGGCGTGTCCTCCTCGTTCCCCGGGCAGAAGGGGCAGGGGCGATCGAGAGCCTCGGGCATCCACGACGTCCGGGTGACGAACGAGTAGGGCCGCTCGGAGCGGCCCGGACTCACGACAACCCAACGGCCGGACAACGGATCGAGGCGTAACTGGTTCATCGGTCCACTCTCTTGGGCGCTTTCCGGCCCGCCGATATCGAAAATAACCTCATCGTTTTCCTCCACCTCTACGGTACAGGTTCCGCTACCCACGAAAACGCCACCGTCGCGGAACTTTCACCCAGGTCACTCGGTCATAGGAGAACATGTCGGCCATGCATCACCAGCCGGACGGACCGGCCTTCGACATTGTGCTCCTGCTCCATGTGGGCTGTGTTGTCGTGGGGGTCGTGACGACGGCGACCGCTGCCGCCACCGCCACCCGGCTTCGTCGCCTCCTTGGGTCGTCGCTGCCGCTGCCCGAGACCCTGCGGCGCTATTTCCGGCCCGGGGTCAACTGGGCTGGGCGCACCGTCTATGGCATCCCGGTCTTCGGGTTCGCCCTGCTCGCCATGAGCCAGGGCGCCTATGCGCTCGGGCAGGGCTGGGTGCTCGGGGGCCTCGCCATCTTCGCGGCGCTGGCCCTCCTGGGCGAAGGGGCGCTGTGGCCGGCCGAGCGGCGCCTGCAGGTTGCCCTTTCGACGAGCGACGCCGCGGAAGGTCCGAGCGAGGAACTCCTGGACCGCGATGTCACCACCATGTCGCGGGCCGCCCTCGCGGCGCTGGTGTTGCTGGCGGCCGGGACCGTCCTCATGGTGGCCCAACCCTGAAGGAGAACACAGAACGGGACCCCCTGGAGGGTCCCGTTCTGCCCGCATGTCTGATCTGCTCAGAGGAGTCCGGCCCGATTGCTCAGCCGCAGCCCCGTCCGCCACTGATGGGAGGAGGCTCGCTGTAGCCGCCGCCGTAGCCGCCGCCGTAGCCGCCGCCACCGCTCCCGCCACCGCTCCCGCCGACGCCGCAGTTGGCGACCCTCACGGTGCTCGAGGAGCTGGACGACTGGTAGTACCCGTTCCCTGCATAGTTCGCCGTGACGGTCACAGAACCCGAAACCTGGTTCACGGAGGGGATGGAGCACGATGCGGCGCCCGACGAGCTTGTCGTGGCGGCGCAGCTCTGGGCCGTCCTGCCGGTGCCCAGCGTCAAGGTCAAGGTCTGACCGCTCAGCGGTGTGCCGTTGCTGGTCAGGTTCGACGACAACGTGACGGACGAACCGTTGGTCGCCGTCGTGGCGCCCGTGTAGGTCACGGTTGTGGAAGCTGGCGTGACCACGAAGTTGTTGTGCCCGCTACTGGGGAGCAACTGCGGTGAGGTGGTCGTGTTGCCGGCGAACGATCCGGTCACCGGGTACGTCCCTGCCGACTCGTCGGGAGCGATGGAGCACGACGCCTTCCCGTAAGAGTTGGTGGTGGCCGTGCAGGACTGGGTCCCGTTGAGCGTCAAGGTGACGGTCTGCCCGCTGATCCCCTGCCCCGTGACCTGGTTGGTCAGCGTGCCGGTGACCGTGGTGGGCTGGCCGGTGCCCCCGGTGACAGCACTCACCGACAGTGACGTCGGCGTGGTCACCGTGATCGATTTCGACGTGGTGGATCCCGAGTAGTAGGTGTTGCCGCCGTAGGTCACCGTGACGGGCAGCGGGCTGGCGCTCTGGTTGAACGTGCAGATGCTGCACGTGACATTGCCGGCGGCGTTGGTCGTGCCGCTGCACTTCTGGGTGGAGCTCCCCGAGCCGACGGTGAAGGTCACCGTCTGACCCGGGAGCGGTGCTCCGTTGCCGGTCAGCGTGGCCGACAGGACAGGGGAGTTCCCGCTGGTGATGGAGGTGCTCCCCGTGTACGTCACGGTGGTCGGCGCCTTGCTCTCGACGAAAGTGCTCTTGCCCGTGCTCGAGAGGAGGATCGGAACCGAAGTCGTGTCGCCGCCGAACGATCCGGTGAGCGTGTAGCTTCCGCCCGGCTCGTTCGGCGTGACCGCACACGAGGCCACACCGCTCGCGTTCGTGATCGTGCTGCAGTTCTGGGTGCCGTTCACCGTCAAGGTGACCGGCTCGTTCGGTACCGGCGCGTTGGTCGCGCTGTTGACGAGGGTGGCCGTCACCGTGCCCGACGTGTTGTAGGTCCCACTGCCCGGGTTGACCGTCAAAGTGGTCCCCTCGGGCAGGTTGACCGTCGAGCTTGCGGTGGCCGTCTGGTAGTACGTGTCGCCCCCGAAGGTATCCGACACCGGGACGGGACCCTGTGGCTGGCCCGTCACGTTGATGACGCAGGACACGACGCCGGACGTCGTCGACGCCGCCGCGCAGGTCTGCGCCGTCGTCCCGCTGCCCAGGGTGAACGTCACCATCTTGCCGCCGAGCCCGACGTTGGTGTCGGTCGTCAGGACACCGGAGACGGTCAAGGGCTGCCCGTTCTGCGCCACGGTCCCGCCGGTATAGGTGATCGCGGTCTCCTCCAGTGTGACGATGAAGCTGGCTGAGCCTTTCGATGAGATCAGCTGCAGGGGCAGGGTGGAGTCACCGTCGAACGTGCCTGTCAGGGTGTAGGTGGCTGCGGGCTCACCGGGCGTGATGGAGCACGAGGCCGTGCCGGTGGCATCGGTGGTGCCGGTGCACGACTCGGTTCCGTTGAGCTGGAAGGTCACCGGCTCGCCGGAGATCGGCGTGTTGGTGATGCTGTCCTGGAGCACACCGGACACCATGACGGCGTCCGAGTAGTCACTCGTCGCCGGGTTGACGGTCAGCACCGTCGGCTCCGTCACGGTCGCAGGAGTGCTGGCACCAGCCTGCGTGTCGTACGTGTCCCCGGTGAAGTTCGAGGTGATGGTCTCAGCCGTCTGGGGCTGATCGACCGTGGCGATGACGCAGCTGACATTGCCATTGGTGTCGGTGGTCCCGCTGCACGTCTGTGCCGTCGAACCCGACCCGAAGGTGAAGGTGACCACCTTGGCCGAGAGCGGTGTCCCCGTGGTCGGCGTGGCCGTCGTCAGGTTTCCGGACAGTGTGACGGGTTGGCCGTTGACCGCTGAAGTCGGTCCCGTGTAGCTCAACGAGCTGTTGTCCGGAGTGATCGTGAAGGTCGTGGTGGACGTATTTGATCCGATGGGTGTCGACGTCGTCGTGTCCCCTGGGAACGACGCAGTCAGCGTGTAGCTGCTCGAAGGCTCCGTTGCCGTGATGTCGCAGGTGGCGGTTCCCGTGGCATCCGTGGTTGCCGTACAGGTTTCGGATCCGTTCAAGGTAAAGGTGACGGGCTCGTCGACGATCGGCGTCCCCGTGCCCGGGTTCGTGAGAACTGCGGAGACGGGTGTCGGTGTGGAGAAGTTCCCCGTGACGGGGCTAATCGTCAGGGAGGTCGGGACCGGGGCCACGGGCGGTGCCGTGGCCGCCTCGAGCTCGCCGACGACCGACAGGCCGCTGAGGTAGGGCGAATTCGTCGAGATCGTCTGCATGACCTGACCGGTCGCGATGTTCACCTGCCAAATATCGCCTGAGAAGGCGTCGTCCGCCCAGAACGATGTGCCGCTGGGATCGATGGCGACGTTGAAGAGCCCGTCGACGCACCCATTGCTGATGGAGCTCGAGGAGTTGATGGAGGAACAGGAGTAGGTCTGGAGCACGTTCCCGCCGGAGTCGAGGAGGACGACCGACTCGGTGTCAGCCACCAGCACGTTGCCGTTCGGGAGGATGCGGAGCTCGTAGGCGTTGTCCCCGGGGAGCGGCTGCTGGTTGAAGTCGGGCAGCTGCGTGTTGGTGCACTTGTTGTAGGCGAAGACGTCCTGGGTCTCCGTCGTGTAATAGAAGGTGCACTCGTCGCTGGCCAGGTCGATCCAGTCATCCCCGGTCTCGCCGGTCTGGAGCGGCCCGATGTCGGGCTGTCGTTGGCCCGCCGAATTGAACTCGGCGATGTAGGGAGTGCCCTGCTGACCCACGTAGAGGTTGCCGCTGTTGTCGAAGACGAGGGAGAAGGGATTGACCAGTCCCGTGGCGAACGTCGGCAGCAGCTGTCCGCTCGGCGAGAACTCACTGATCTTCCCCGTATAGTCGTCGGTCACGTACAAGTTGCCGCTCGAATCGAATGCACTGCCGAGGTTGTAAAGGTCCCCTGTGCCGTCGTTGAGCGTGGCTTCCTCCGTTCCCGTCGTCGGGTTGTAGCCGTCGATGGTTCCGTTGCCGACCGATGCGATCACTTCGCCGGTCGAGTACACGGTGTCGGCCCCAGCCGGCGCGGACGAACCGAAGACAATTCCGACGCACCCGAAGATCAGGGCGACCGCCAGCGCCAACGCCATCCGGCGCGACGCCGCGCCATGGACGTCAAAGGCGGAGTCTTCCTGATTCGCCGCGCCGCCCGGGGTATGGCCACCCGATGACACTCGAGCAATCGACAGTCTCATCTACGCCCCCTCATAGGTGCACCGTTGTCCGGGTGCAGCGATCGATCTCGCACGACGCCGCCAGCTTCGACGCTGCAGGCACAGCGCGGGCGTGTATCGACCCGACCGTCCCCGTGCATCGTCACCGCGTGTGTAGTGCTTCAGGTGAATATGCGTTGCCGACCGGGGTTGGCGAAAGGGGCAAAAGGACTAGTTTGTTCCGGCGCCGAACGACAATTGACCCGTCGTTGTCAGCGTCCATGCTGGCTGCAGCGGGAGCCGCTCCGTCGAACCACCCGGGTAGGTGCGTGCAGGTGTGTACGGGTGCGTGCGGGTGTTTACACCCTGGTGGCGTCAGTGACCGCTGCTCTGGCCTTGTCGATGTCGCCGGCGCGGACGAGTGCCGGAAGTGGACCATCGAGCAGTTGCATCCAGTCCACTGCGTCGCTGCGCAGACCTGCGCGCTTGAGGTTCGCCCGGGCCTCGCCCAGCAGCTCTGCCACTATGCCGAGGCCGTCTCCGCAGTCCGCCGCCAGACGGGTCCTCAGCCAGGAGGCGAGGGCCGGACTGAGCCCGCCCGTCGAAACCGACACGGTGACCGGGCCGTCACGGTGCACCGCCGGGAGGATGAAGGAGCAGTGCGCCACGTCGTCGGCGCTGTTGGCCCAGACGCCCGCGGCCTCGGCGTCGGCGTAGACGGCACCGTCGACCTCCGGAATCCCGGTCGCCGTGATGACCAGGCGAAAGGCCGACGCGTCGCCCCTGCCGTATTCGCGTCGCTCGAGGGCGTGCAACGACGGGACCAGCGCCTCCATGTCGTCGCCGAGCGCAGGTGCGATCACGGTCAAGACGGCGCCGCAATCCAGCAGCGTGCCTGCTTTGCGGGCGGCCACCTTCCCGCCCCCTACGACGAGGCAGGAACGGCCTGCGATGTCGAGCGAGACGGGGTAGTAGGGGGGTGGCGCCGGCTGCTCAGTCATGGAGCCGCGGCGGCCCGACCATGCCCGCCGCGATGGTAGCGAACGTGAGCTCGTCGATCAGCACGAAGCTGCCGGTGATGCGATCGGCTTCGTAAGGATCGAGGGCGAGCGGCGTAGCGGTGCGCAACGTCACGACGCCGATGTCGTTCTCCCGCAGCTCGGTCGCCTCGACCACCCGCAGCTCGTTCACGTCGAAGATCCCGGTCACGCCTTCGACCACGACAGGGGTCACCCGAGTCGTGTGCTTGATCCGGAGGCGGTCCCCGGCGGCGAGCGGACGGTCCTGGAACCAGCAGACGGTCGCTTCGAAGGTGTCGGTGACTTCGGGGGCGCCCTCCGCCGCCGCGATGAGGTCACCCCGTGACACGTCGAGGTGGTCGCCGAGTCGAAGCGAGACCGAGAGGCCGACCTCGGCCCGCTGGAGCGGGCCGTCGGCTGTCTCGATGGCACGAATCGTCGTTCGTGCGCCCTGCGGGAGCACCACGACGGGGTCGCCGACGCGGAAGGGCCCACCGTTGACCATGCCGGCGTAGCTGCGACCACCACCCGGCTGGCGGAGCACCCACTGCACCGGAAGACGGGCCCCGCTGCCCTGACTCACCCCGTGCTGGGCCGCCCACCCGCCGGCCCGGGCCGACTCGAGGGCGTCGAGGACGGTCGGACCGTCGTACCAGGGCGCTGCGTCAGACCGTGTGACGACGTTGTCGCCGTGCAGCGCCGCGATGGGGATCACGGTGCACGACGAGATGCCGAGCCGATGGGCCAGCTCCTCCATCTCATCGGCGATGCGCTGGTAGGCGGAGCGGTCCCAGCTGACAAGGTCCATTTTGTTGGCACACACGACGAGCTGGTCCACGCCGAGCAACGCGGCGATGCAAATGTGGCGCCGCGACTGCTCACGCAAGCCCGACGTCGCGTCAACGAGGACGAGCGCCAGATCGGCAGTCGACGCTCCCGTTGCCATGTTCCGGGTGTATTGGATATGCCCCGGGCAGTCAGCGATGACGAACTTGCGGTGGGGGGTTGCCGCGTAGCGGTAGGCAACGTCGATCGTGATCCCCTGTTCGCGCTCCGCGCGTAGTCCATCGGTCACAAAGGACAGGTCGACCTCGCCCAGACCTCGTCGCTCCGACGCGGTCTCAATGGCGGTGAGCTGATCGTCGAAGAGCTGGCGGGTGTCGAAGAGGAGCCGCCCGATCAGGGTGCTCTTCCCGTCGTCCACCGATCCGATCGTGGCGAACCGGAGGAGATCCATGGTGTCGACGCCGATCTCGGGACCGCCGGCCGGCGGCGCGCCGGGCAACGTGGTCATCGGTTTAGAAGTACCCCTCGCGCTTACGATCCTCCATGGCGGTCTCGGAAAAGCGGTCGTCAGCCCGGGTCGCGCCCCGCTCGGAGATCCGTGACGCCGAGACCTCGCGGATGATCTCCTCCACGGTGTCGGCGGCCGAGCGCACGGCACCCGTGCAGGTCGCGTCGCCGACCGTGCGGAAGCGCACCGTCTCCTTACGGACCTCTTCGCCACCCTCCGGGCTCACCCATTCACTGATGGCCAGGAGCATGCCGTCGCGCTCGAGTACCTCACGCTCATGCGCGTAGTAGATAGAAGGCAATTCGATCCTCTCGCGTCGGATGTACTGCCAGATGTCGAGCTCGGTCCAGTCGGAGAGCGGAAAGGCACGCAGGTGCTCTCCGGGGCGCACACTGCCCTGATAGAGCTGCCACAACTCGGGTCGCTGGGCTTTGGGGTCCCATTGCCCGAACGAATTGCGGAAGGAGAGGACCCGCTCCTTTGCTCTGGCCTTGTCTTCATCCCGGCGGGCGCCCCCGAAAGCGGCGTCGAACCCGTGGGAATTGATGGCATCGAGCAGTGTCGTCGTCTGCAGACGATTGCGCGAAGCGACCGGGCCAGGGTCAGCAACCCGCCCCTGGTCGATGGAGTCCTGCACGCTGGCGACAATGAGGCGGGCGCCCTCGGCGTCGACCTGCGCGTCCCGGTAGTCCAGCACCTCGGAGAAGTTGTGCCCGGTGTCCACGTGGAGCACAGGGAATGGGATCTTCCCCGGCTTGAACGCCTTGGCGGCCAGATGCAACAGGACAGCTGAATCCTTGCCCCCGCTGAAGAGGAGGACCGGGCGTTCCGATTCGGCTGCCACCTCGCGGATGATGAAGATGGCGAGCGACTCCAGCAGGTCGAGGTGTCCCAGCGGGTGTTCCACGGGCCTGACCAGGGCAGTCACGGATCCGCCGAGCCCGACCGCGACGGAGCCCGTGGCGGTGCGGTCCTGGGGGGAACGGAAGGCGGCGGCGGTGTCCATGGAGCCTCTCAAATCATGACCATTTTAGTCATGTATACTAAAGCCTGCATTCGGACGGGCGTCAAGCGCCGGTGGCGGGCCCCCGAAACGGCCCGTTCGCCCTTTGAGGAAGGTGAGGGAACTGTGGCCGAGACCAACGTGTGTGACCAGCAGTTGACCGTTGAAGATCTTGCCGTGGTCAGTGACGGATTCGAGTCCGCTCCCGCCAGTGCCGTCATCAAGTGGGCGGTCGAGTCGTTCGGCGACTCCCTGGTGCTCGCCGCGTCGTTCGAGGACATTGTGCTGATCGACTTGGCCACCAAGATCGCGCCGGAAGTTGAAGTCGTCTTTCTGGACACGGAGGCACACTTTCCCGAGACGTTGGCCTTTGTCGACGATATGCGGGAACGCTATGGACTCAACCTCACCGTCACGAAGCCCGGGCGCGAGGCCGCCTCGTACCCCTGCGGCTCCGACCAGTGCTGCCAGTTCCGCAAGGTGGAACCGTTGCGTCGTGCCCTCGCTGGGAAGCGAGCGTGGTTGACCTCGCTCAAGCGGTCAGACGGCCCCACCCGCGCCGATGCGCCGATCGTGAGCTGGGATGCCGGGTTCGGGCTCATAAAGGTCAATCCGCTGGCGACGTGGACGGAAGACGACATTTCGTCGTACCTCGCTGACCACGGCCTCCCCGTTCACCCGCTCATTCCTCGTGGCTACCGCTCCATCGGGTGTGCACCGACCACGCGTCCCGTGGCCGAAGGGGAAGACATCCGCGCCGGTCGCTGGGCAGGTGCCGACAAGTCTGAGTGCGGCCTGCACGTCTAGTGCCTCGTGACCTTGACAATCCCTATGGGATGGAGTTTCGCGGCCGGCGTGACCGCGGGCTCAAGTTCATCAAGCCCTACCGCAACATTGGCGAGCTCAACCCCACCGAGCAGCTGAAGCTGTCGCGGCACCCCTTCGAAGTGGCCCAGGCAATCATCGACACCTACTCGAAGCAGGGCGTCGGCTCCATCGGCAAGGTGCCCGGAGAGCTCGAGCGCTTCAAGTGGGTCGGCATGTACCCCCAACGCCAGGGCGGCGACGCCTTCATGATGCGGATCAAGGTCCCCGGCGGCGTGATGACGGCGGCCCAGGTCCGGGAGATCGGGGTGGCGGCCGATGCGTTCGCCGAGGGCCCGGACGACAGCCCCGTCTTCGGGAACCGCTACGCCGACCTCACGACGCGGCAGGATATTCAGCTCCACTGGATCCGCATCGCCGACGTCCCCCGGATTTGGCAGCGTTTCTGGGACGTTGGACTGACCACGGTCCAAGCCTGCGGCGATTCAGCCCGGAACGTGTGCTCGTGCCCCGTCTCGGGCATCGACGAGAAGGAGGTCGTGGCCGCGCTCCCCGTGGCCGAGGCTATTTCGGCCTTCTTCACGGGAAATCGTGAGTACGCCAACCTGCCACGAAAGTTCAAGATCGCCGTCACGGGCTGCACGGAGGATTGCGCCCGTGTCGAGATCAACGACATTGGCCTGTGGCCCGCGGAACACGCGGACGGGACGGTCGGTTTCAACGTGCTCATCGGCGGCGGTCTCTCTGACGGCGAGCGCATGGCGTCTGACATCGACGTCTTCATTCAGCCCGATCAGGCTGTCGAGCTCTCTCGAGGCGTCGCCCAACTCTTCGGGGAATTGGGCAACCGGGAGAACCGCGGCCTGGCCCGGATGCGCTACCTGGCCGAAGAGCTCGGTCCCGAAGGGTTCCGGGCGGCTCTCGATGAGCGCACGAATTTCGCCCTGACACCGGCCGGCCGCGAATTGACCACCGCGTTCCGAGGCGACCATGTCGGTGTCCACCCGCAGAAGCAGCCGGGACTCCTGTATGTGGGTTGCTCGGTCCCTGTGGGTCGGATGCACGGTATCGAGCTGATTGAACTGGCGCGCCTGGCCGAGACGTACGGCGACGGCGGCGTGCGGATCGGTACGGACCAGAACTTCATTGTGTCCGGTGTCCCGGAGGAGCGACTCGACGATCTCCTGGCCGAGCCCCTCATGCAGACGTATTCGCCGTTCCCGGGGCCCTTCGAGCGCGGTGTCGTCGCCTGCACCGGATCCGAGTTCTGCCGCTTCGCCGTGGTCGAGACGAAGGAACGGGCCGTCAAGTGGGCGCGGACGCTGGACGCGCAGTTGTCGTCGGGCAGCGAGGGAGTGCACGTCCCGGACGACGCAGGTGTCATCCGGATGCACTTTTCGGGCTGCTCGGCCTCCTGCGCCCAGCCCCAGATCGCGGACATCGGTTTCCGGGGCGACATCGCGCACATCGACGAGCACATCGAGGAGGCGGTCGACATCGGCTTGGGTGGCTCGCTCGGACCCGACGCGGCGTTCATCGACTGGATAGAGGGCGCGATGCCCGTCGATCGGGTGCCCGATGCGCTGCTCCGGGTGGTCAACCGGTACCGCGAGGAGCGTCGGCCCGGTGAGCCCTTCTATCTCTGGTCGCGACGCACCAACGCCGACGAATTGCGGTCCACGCTCGTCGGCGCGGTACAGGCGGTGACCTCGTGAAGCGCTATCGCATCCGTGAACAGATGAACGGGATTGCCGAGCCTCCCGGCAAGGTCTGGTTCTGGGAGCTGGAGGCGGGCGTGATCCACGCCGACCGCTGCATTCAATGCGGTACCTGTGTCGCCGTCTGCCCGTCGAACTCCATCGGCGTGAACGAGGACACTGACCTGCCGGAGCTGGTCAAGATGTGCACTGGCTGTTCGCTGTGCTGGGACTTTTGCCCGCGGGGCGGCCTTCGCTACGAGGCGCTGTGGCCGCCTTCGACCGCGGTGTCCGGAGAGGATGCCGAGGTGCACTCCGCCCAGGTCCGTTCCGACTCGTCGGACACGTACTGGAAGATCACGGGCGGGCCGCCCGCAGAAGGCCTCGGCGCGGTCGTGGACTCCTATGCGGTCAGAGCGGGTGCGGAGATTGACGACGCACAAGACGGCGGCGCCGTCAGTGCGTTGTTGATCGGTCTGCTGGCCGCCGGTGAGATCGACGGCGCGCTCGTCTCCAAGCCGAGCGCTGATCCCGACGAGCAGTGGAAGGGTGTCGCGACCATTGCGACCACAGCGAGCGAGATCAAAGCGGCCGCGGGCAGCTTCTACAACCAGACGATGGCATTGGCCGAGCTCGACCTGTCCCGCTACGCGCTGCCCGCCAAGCCACGGATCGCCGTCGTCGGGACCCCGTGCGAGGTCCAAGGACTGCGGGCTATGCAGGCCAGGCGCTGGCCCACTGGCGCCCACCGGGTAGATGCCGTCGTGCTGACCATCGCGCTGATGTGCACGAAGAACTTCGACTACGAGGCGCTGACTCTGCGGGAGCTCCGTGACAAGCGCGGCGTCGATCTGGACCGGGTGTCGAAGATGGACGTGATTCGGGGTCGCATGATCGTCGAGTACCGCGACGGGGAGCTGGCCGTCGACGAGCCGGTCAAGGATTTCCATGGTGCCGCATTGAAGGGTTGTGACGAGTGCGCCGATTTCCTCGGTCGCTCCGCCGACATCTCGGTGGGGAGTGTCGGCTCCATGAACGGATGGACGAGCGTGATCATCCGCACCGAACGCGGACGACTCGCCTTCCAGGCTGCCCGCGCCAAGCTGGACGTGCGGGGGCTGGACGATCCGGCGGCGCTCCTGCGGCTGGACGCGTTGGACAAGAAGATCGCCGGACGGACCTTGCAGCGCAAGCTCGATCCGGATGCGCCGCTCTTCATCGACTTCGACGAGCATGTGCGGGCCTATGAAGGATCTGACCGCCAGCCCGTCTACATCAGACATTGACCGCCTCCGCACTGCCGGTGCTGCACGTTCCTGACGAGCCCACCGTGCTGGCCGAGGGCTGGTTGGCGGCTGTTCTCGAGGGACAGGGGCTCGACGGCGTTCTCAGTGATGAGAGGAGCGGGGTGACTGCCTGGTTCTGGAGCCGCTGGCGGACGCTCGCGTCCGTTGGCCTCAACGAGCAGGGCCTCGGCCTGATCGTGTTGGGTTACCGGCGAGAACTCTGGCTCTGGCTGGCCGGTGAACGCACGTGGGCGCAGTGCTGCTCCGGGCTCATCGGGCGCATCAACCGGCGTCTCGCGGGCGGTGGCGACGGCGCCGAGGGGTGACTCTGTCGGGGCCACCGGCTGCCATCACACTGCGTGGCGTCACGGTGCAACGCGAAGGTGTGCCTGTGTTGCGGGGGATCGACTGGCGCGTCGAGGTCGGTGACCGCTGGGTCATCCTCGGTCCGAACGGTTCGGGCAAGACCACGCTGTTGCAAGTGGCCGGAGCAAGGGTGTGGCCAACGGCCGGGACGGTGGAAATCCTCGGATCCCGTCTCGGAGCAGTTGACGTCCGCACCCTGCGTCCGCGGGTTGCCCTGGTCAGCGGGGCGGTGACCCGGCAACTGCGCGGCGAACTCGTGGCGCGGGACGTCGTGGTCAGCGGGCGCCACGGGGCGCTCGAGACGTGGTGGAACCGCTACACGGAGGAGGACTGGAAGAACGCTGACCAGCTCTTGGCGCTCGGCGGTGTGGGTGACATCGGCGATCGCCCGTTCGGTGTGATTTCGGAAGGCGAGCGCCAACAAGTGCTCCTGGCCCGGGCGCTGATGAGCGATCCGGAGCTGCTCCTGCTCGACGAACCATTCGCGGGGCTCGATCTCGGAGCCCGGGAGCGTCTCCTGGTCCGCCTTGCGACGCTGGCGACCGACCCCGGTAACCCGCCGATCGTTCTCGTCACGCATCACTGCGAGGAGATTCCCCCGGGGTTCAGCCACGGTGGACTGGTCTCCGGCGGCGAACTGGTCGCGTCGGGCCCGCTGCCTGATGTCGTGACCTCGGAGCGCGTCTCGGCCTGCTTCGGGGTGGACGTCACGGTGGGATGTACCGACGGTCGGTGGTGGAGTCGCGCCGTCTGACGGGGGCGCTGAGTCGATGAACGGGGCGGCAGAAGAGGACCTTGATTCGACCGGCCGCTGAGGAGTACAACCGATGACACAGGAGAAGTGCCGACGAGGTCGGCGCTGTGGCATTTCCCCACCATCCACCATTTGTAAAGGCTCGTTCACTAGGGTTTTTACTCAGAGCGAAGGTAGATCGTCGGGGAGTGACGGTTGTGATCCTGCTGGTCTTCGTAGTGCTTCTTTGGGTGGCGGTACTCGCCCCGAGCGCTTGGCGGCGATTTGGTGAGCGCCAAGGCGTGGGGTCCATCGACCACTTTCACCACCAATTGCAGCTCCTCGAGCATGCGGGGCCCAAGACGGTGGCGCCGGCCTACCGGCTGCATACGGCCATGCCCGGTGGGCGATCGCCAGAAACTGCCGCCGACCACGCAGTCGATTCCTCACGACCGAAGTTGGTGCTCTTGCGGCCGACGAAGGACGTCGCGGCCGCTGATGTCGACGGCCACGACGGGTCGCACTACGAGCGCATCGGGGTGCTCGACCGGCCGGAACCCGTGTGTCTGCCCGCAGCGGACGTGGCCTTCCCGTCCTTGCCTCGCGAACAGGCGCGACGGCGCTGCACCATGTTGTTGCGCTGCCTTGGTGGTGTGGCCATCGCGACCGGGTTGATCGGAGTTTTTCCCGGCATGCACCTGGCCTGGGTGTTCACCGGACTCTCCGGCCTGGCCGCGCTCGGGCTGGTCGGGCTGATGGCGTATGCCAAGGAGCTCGAGGCCGAGCAGACCCGGCGCCGTTCTCGGCGCGAGGTTCGCGACACAGCGCGGCTGGTCGAGGACCCAGCGACTGCGGGCCACCCGGGCGCCTGGGACGACGACTGCTTCGAGGTGCCTCAGGTCGCAGCCCGTTGAACCCATGACCTGGCCCGGCCCTCCGGGAGCCCTCGGGCGCCCGACTATTCTGGGACGTGCCGGGGGTGTAGCTCAGCTGGCAGAGCGCTACGTTCGCAATGTAGAGGCCGTGGGTTCGAATCCCATCACCTCCACCGGTGTGATCTCGCGAGAGATCGGAAACTTCTGAACCCACGCGGATCACGTTTTCTTGGGTCGTGTAGGCCCTTTTGGGGCTCCGGTGCCCTGATAGTCCCGAGAAGTGTCCACTACGAGGTCTCG
>Ga0182024_10007270_pt1 | contig 23922 bp, 18 predicted proteins | sample P32metaG_FD_120480 | JGI IMG/M metagenome (GOLD analysis project Ga0182024, IMG submission 120480) | Permafrost microbial communities from Stordalen Mire, Sweden - P3-2 metaG (Illumina Assembly) | ecosystem: Environmental > Terrestrial > Soil > Wetlands > Permafrost | place: Sweden: Stordalen... | reverse complement strand
GTGGGGGCCGCCCGGCGTGGAAGACAGCGTGATCGGGGCGGCGCTCGGGGCGGGCGTTCTCCTGGCGATTCGCTGGCTCTGGTTCTGGTGGAAGGGCGTCGATGGCATGGGTCTCGGTGACGTGAAGATGCTGGCGATGATCGGGGCGTTTCTCGGCTGGCGGCACGTGTGGCTCGTCCTGTTCTTCGCCAGCCTCACGGGCGCGATCACGGGCGTGTCACTGGCGCTCCTGCGAGGCCGTTCGCTTCGGAGTCGGCTGCCCTTTGGCACCTTCCTGGCGCCTGCCGCGTTTGCCGCGTCCGTCTGGGGCAACGCGCTGCTGTCCTGGTACGCGGGCTTGTACAGGTAGAGGGGCGCTCGCTGCTAGCGACGCATCCCGATCGCCCGCATCGCGGCGGTGAGCTCCCGCGTGGTGACGTCGGTCACGATTTGCGTCTCGCCGATCGCGGCCGCGAGGACGAAGTGCAATCGGCCGCGGTCGACTTTCTTGTCGAGGCGGATTGCATCGAGCGCGTCACGAGCCCGCAAGTCGCCGACAGGTGGCAAGGGGCCGAGACGGCCGATGAGATCGCGCAGCCCCGCCTCGTCCTCCGGGCGGAGCAGGCCGCGAGCCCCCGAGAGCGTCGCCGCCGCCAGCATGCCGTACGCGACCGCCTCACCGTGGCGGAATCGACGGTACTCGCTGATCGCTTCGAGGGCGTGCCCGATCGTATGGCCAAAATTCAGCGTCCGCCGAACCCCGCCTTCGCGTTCGTCCCGGCCGACGACGTCCGCTTTGATCCGGCAGCTGTCGGTGACCACGCCGGTGAGCGTGCCCGCGTCGCGATCGAAGAGCGGTCCGATGTTGGCCGACAGGCGATCGAAGAGTGGGCGCGACGCGATGACGCCGTACTTGACGACTTCGTACACGCCCGCGCGGAACTCGCGCCGCGGCAGACTGTCGAGGACCGTCGGATCGCACACGACCATTGCGGGCGGATGAAACGCGCCAACGAGGTTCTTGCCGGCGGCCAGGTTGACACCGACTTTGCCGCCGATCGCGCTGTCCACCTGGGCGAGGAGGGTCGTCGGCACGTGGACGACCCGGAGGCCGCGCAGAAACGTCGCGGCGGCAAAGCCGGCGACGTCGCCGACCACGCCGCCGCCCACCGTGATGAGCACAGCGGACCGATCAAGCCGCCGTTTGACGAGCGCGTCGTAAATCCGGCCGACGGTCGCCAGAGACTTCGCCCGCTCGCCGTCGGCAATGAGAATCGGCGACCGGGACGCGGCCAGTCTCGAGAGTCGGGGCACGAGATGCCGCCACAGCGGCGCCGAACTCACGATGACGCAGGAGCCGGCGAGGCCGCGCTCGGCGAGGAGGTCGCCGAGCCGGGAGATGGTCCCGGCGCCAACCCAGACCGGGTAGGCGCCCCGCTCGCTCGAGACGTCGATCCGAATCGCGTCCACGGGGTAGGATAACTCGCGAGGCCCCGTGACCGAGAGCAGGAAGGAATCGTTCGTCACCGAGATCACACCGCAGCGCGAGGATTTCTCCCAGTGGTATCTCGACGTCGTTCGTCGCGCCGAGTTGGCCGACTACTCGCCGGTGAAGGGCTGCATGGTGATCCGGCCCTACGGCTATGCCATCTGGGAGCTCATCCAGCAGGCGTTCGACCGCCGCTTCAAAGCGACCGGACATGTGAACGCCTACTTCCCCTTGTTCATTCCCGAGAGCCTGTTGATGCGCGAGAAGGAGCACGTCGCGGGCTTCGCGCCGCAGGTCGCGTGGGTGACGAGGGGCGGGGACGAGGATCTCGTCGAGAGGCTCATCGTCCGGCCGACCTCGGAAGTCCTGGTCGGGACCATGTACGCCAAGTGGATCAAGTCGTGGCGCGACCTGCCGATTCTGATCAACCAGTGGGCCAACGTCGTGCGATGGGAGAAGGTCACCCGCCCGTTCCTGCGGACGACGGAGTTCCTCTGGCAGGAAGGGCACACGGCGCATGAGACCGCCGACGAGGCCGAGGTCGAGACGCTCAAGATCCTCGCGCTGTACAAGGACGCGGCCGAGACGGAGTTGGCGATGCCCGTGATCGACGGCCTGAAGAGCGACAGCGAGAAGTTCGCCGGCGCGTCCAAGACCTACTCGATCGAAGCGCTGATGGGCGACGGACGCGCGCTGCAGGCCGGGACCTCCCACAACCTCGGTCAGAATTTTGCGAAGGCCTTCGAGATCAAGTTCCAGGGCCGCGACAAGTCGGTACAGCACGCCTGGACGACGTCGTGGGGCGTGTCGACGCGTCTCATCGGCGCCGTGATCATGACCCACGGGGACGACAGCGGTCTCGTCCTGCCACCGCGCATCGCGCCGCACCAGGTCGTCATCGTGCCGATTCCGCGCGGCAACTGGAAAGAGACCGTGCTGCCGAAGGCGGAAGCAATTCGTGACGAGCTGACCGCCAAAGGCGTGCGCGTGTACCTGGATGCCAGCGAGGAGAACTCGCCCGGTTGGAAGTTCGCCGAATGGGAGCTGCGCGGCGTGCCGCTGCGGTTGGAGATTGGCCCCAAGGACCTCGAGAAAGGCCAGGTGTTCTCCGCTCGGCGGGACACACGCGAGAAGGCGGCGATCACTTTCGCCGACCTGAGCGCGCGGGTGCCGGCGCTGCTCGAGGAGATTCAGCAGGCCCTGTACGCCAAGGCCGTCGAGTTTCGCACGACGCACACCAGCCAGGCCTCCACGTGGGCCGAGTTCGTGGCCGCGATGGAGGGCCGTCCCGGTTTTGTCATCGCGAGCTGGTGCGGGCGGGCGGAATGCGAGGCCGCGATCAAGGCGGAAACGCAGGCCACCCTGCGGAATATTCCCCTCGATTCGCCTGAGGTGGACGGTCAGTGCGTCAAGTGCAACGGCGCCGCCCGGGTGAAGGCGTGGTTCGCCAAGGCCTATTAGCTGATTACCGCGAAATGTGGCAATGAGCGAATGAGCGAATGGGTGAATGGGTGAATGGAATTCCCATTCCATTCACCCATTCGCTCATTGCCCCATGTCAAGCAGTGCGCTAATCCCCGCCTGTCAGTCGCACGACCAGCGCCGCGCGCCGATTGAGACGCCGCGTTTCCTCACGCGAGTTGTCGTACTTCGGCCGCTCCTCGCCGTAGCTCACAATCCGCATGCGATCCGTGTTGATACCCTTGCTGACCAGATAATCGCGAACGGCTCTGGCCCGGCGCTCGCCAAGGGCAAGGTTGTACTCGGCGGTGCCGATGTTGCACGTGTGACCCTCGATCGTGATCTGCAGCGTCGGATCCGCCTGCATCTTGAGGACCGCATCGTCGAGGATCTTCTGGGCCTCGGGGCGGAGTGACGACCGATCGAACTCGAAGAACACGTCCTCGAAGACGATTTCCTGTGCCACCGGCTTGACGACCTGGATCGTCACGCTGTCGCTCGCCTGGTGCCCGTGCCCGTCATCGACCGTCACCGTCGTCACCACAGGACCCACCGTCATCGGCGCGGTCCACGGTGTCTGGCGGCTGGTGGCGCTGCTGAAGGTACCGGCCGGGGCCGACCACCGATAGGTGAGCGGATTACCGTCCGGAGACTGTGCGTCAGCGGTCACCGTCGACGTCTTGCCGACCTCCACCGTGCACGGATCGCACATGGCTCGGACCGTCGGCGGCCGGCTCACGGGCGGCGTGGGAGCCGGAGGCGCTGGAGGGGGTGGCGGCGGTGGGGGCGGCGGCGGCGGCGCGGTACAGCAGTCGGCGCCTCGCGCACCGGGATGATAGCCAAGGCGAATCTCAAGTCCGATGTCGTCGGCCGGCTTGAGGTCGATCGTCGCGCCCGCGCCGATGAACACGCCGCTCGACCCGTGCCAGGTCAGCCCGAGCGTGCTCCGGACCGGACTGCCGACGCTCGTCTGCGTCGGGACCGGCGATCCATCCAGGCCGACCTGACCCGCCGGCGCCGTGATGATGTTGTTGAAGTACCGTTCGCCGTAGAGCTCGGCCGTAACGTGTAGACCGGCGAGGTCACAGTCGGGGAGCCCCACGCCCACGCCCCACTCGAGGCCGTTCGTCAGGGTATAGCCCGCTGGATTGCCGCGGATGATTGGTCCCGCAAAGCCGGTGATCTCACCGAATGACGTGTGCTTCGAGATCACGCCATGAAGCTCGAAATCGGCCTTGCCGGTGCTCGTCCCGAGCGTCGAATTGCCAGTGGGAAGCGTGAGGATCACACGCAGCGCGGCGCTCACCGGCGACTTGTTCACCTCCGACAGCAGGCTGATCTTCGTGCCGACGTGAAGGTCGCCCCGCCCGACAATCCATGGCGACCGGTCGAAGGGATAGTTGACCTGAACGCCGCCGCCGAGGGCGAGCGTGGTTGGCGTCGTCGCGCTCGAGGCGAAAAGCGGGACGGTCTTCTGGTCGATACGCGTCACGAGGTCCCAACCGCCGAAGACCTCAAGCCGGTTCGCCAAGCCAACCGCGAAGTTCACCGGGAAATTTGAGACATCCGCGTCGGCCTCGCCGTCCTGCTGGTTCGTCCGGTACAGGCTGAAGCTCCACTTCTTGTTGGGAAGGATATCCGCGGTCGGCACGGCCCACAGGCCCGTATCGCCGTCCTGCGTCGACACGGCCGCACTGGTGGGACCAGCCTGCGAGGATCCCGAGGATCCTGAGGATCCCGTCGACTGCGTCGAGGACTGTTGCGCAAAGGCCGTGGACACGACGCCGAGCGCGACGGCCACAGAAAAGACACACGAAAAGACACACGATCCCAACACCTTGCCTTTGGTCATGGTTGGCTCGTCTGAAGGCGGCGGGCCGGCTGGGGCGGGTCGGGGGGACGTTCGGCGAGCCGCATGGGATCGATGGTATGGTTCAGAGCATCCGCAAGTCAACGTAAACACAAGGGTTGATTGGCTCCACGGGCTTTGTACGGTTGGCGACCGACCGACCCCTGCGCGGTATACTGAAAATACGCTGCCGTCCGATCGGGCCTGAAGGAGCGCGTATGAACTTGGGTGTTCCGGAACTCCTCGTCATTTTCATCGTGGCGCTGATCGTCTTTGGCCCGAAGAAACTGCCGGAGTTGGGCCGGTCACTTGGCCGCGGCCTGAACGAGTTCAAGCGTGCGTCGAATGAGTTGAAAAACACGCTCGACGAGGAGATTCGGGCCGACGAGCGGAGAGCAGCGACGCCGCCCGTGAGCCCAGTGAGCCCGGTGAACAACGACCGCCAATCGGTCCCTGCGCCAGTCGACACAATGAACGATGAAATTCGAACGGCGTCCCCAACGGTGAACGACGACCAGGGCGCTGCGGCGCCGACCGTGCCGCCGGACGCCCCGTCCTTGATGCCATCCGAGCCAGGCGCTCCCTCCCTCGACACCCCCCACGCCGCCATCGCGTCCGACCTGGAGTCGATCGCCCGCGGGCAGCACGGGTCGTAGCCGCGTTCTGCGCCGACCACGAGCATGGCTTCGCAGGAACGGACCGACCCGCCGCCCGCCATGCTGGGCCAGGCCGTGGGTGCCGAAGCCGAAGACGTTCAAGCCGGCTCCCGGATGAGCTTCCTCGAGCATCTCGAGGAGTTGCGCCGACGCATCATCTACTCCTTGTATTCGCTGCTCGCCGCAGCCGTGGTGCCGGGCCTCTTTGCCGACCGCATCTACAAGTGGATGCTCGCCTACTTCCATCAGGTGCTGCCGCCCACCGTGAAGATGATCTACACGCAGGCCGCCGACGGCTTCATGTTCGAGTTCAAGCTGGTTCTGATGGTCGCCCTGCTCATCGCATCACCGTTCGTCTTCGCTCAGATCTGGTTGTTCGTCGCGCCCGGTCTCTACACACGCGAGCGCAAGGTCGTGATTCCGTTCGTCGTCTGTGCGTCGGCGCTGTTCCTGGCGGGCGCGGCGTTCTCGCACTACGTCGCCTTCATCATGATGTGGAAGTTTCTCGGCGGCCCGACGTTTTCGAACGAGTACATTCAGTTCGTCCCCACGATCGGCGAGGCCTTCTCGCTCTACATCCACATCACGCTTATTCTCGGCATCATCTTCGAGATGCCGGTCTTCGTGTTCTTTCTGACGCGGTTCGGCCTCATCACGTGGCGGATGCTGGTGAAGCAATGGAAGTACGCCATCCTGGGATCCGTCCTCATCGCCGCCGTCGTGACGCCGTCGCCCGATTACTTTTCGCAGTTCGTGGTCGCCGTGCCGATGCTCGCCCTGTATGGGCTCAGCATCGGCGTGGCCTGGATCTTCCGGCGGCGTGAAGCCGCGTAGGTGAGGCGTATGCGAGTGCACAGGGTTCCGTTCGCTGCCGCTGTCGTCGTCGTGTCGGCCGCACTCGGCGGCGTCTTCGGCAGCCGGCTGACAGCAGCCGAGGATCGCGCCGTCACCCGCTACCGCATGTACGCGGCCGCGCTCGACGCCGTCGATCGAGACTACGTCGCGCCCGTCGATTCGGCGCAGATCATCTACGGGTCTATCGACGGGATGCTGCGGACGCTCGACCCGCACTCGACCTTCTTCGATCCTAAGCAGTTCGCGAACATGCGCGAGCGCGAAGAGGGCCACTACTACGGGATAGGCGTGACGATCCAGTCGTCGATTGAGGGCGACATCACCGTGATTACGGTCTTCGAGGGCTCTCCGTCGTACCAGGCCGGCATCCGTCGGGGCGACGTCATCGCGATGGTCGAGAAGGACAGCACCAAGGGTTGGACGACCGATGAGGTCGTCAAGCACATCAAAGGTCCCAAGGGCACGACGGTCAACATTTCGATCCGTCGGCCGGGCGTGCAGAATTTGATTCCGATCACCGTGGCGCGCGACGAAATCAACATCGTGACTGTGCGGACCGCGTTCATGATTGCGCCGGGCACGGGCTACATTCGGCTGCAGGATTTCTCCGAGACGACCGATCAGGAGATGACCGCGGCGTTGAAGAAGCTGGCCGACGGGGGCATGCAGCGCGTCATCCTCGACCTGCGCGAGAATCCTGGCGGGCCCATCGACGCCGCGATCGCCACGGCTAACAAGTTCCTGAAGCGCGGCCAGATGATCGTGTACACGCGCGGCCGCATCCCGAATTCCGACATCGACTCGCGCGCCACCGAGGAGGGCGCATATCCGACCGTCCCGCTCATCGTGCTCGTCAATCGCGACAGTGCCAGCGCCGCCGAGATCGTCACCGGGGCGATGCAGGACCACGACCGCGGCCTCATTGTCGGCGAGACCACCTTCGGCAAGGCCCTCGTGCAGTCCGTGTATCCGATCACCGGTGGCGCCGGGCTGGCCCTGACGACCGCCCACTACTACACGCCGAGCGGCCGCGTCATCCAGCGGCCGTGGGACGCGAGCTTCGATGACTACTTGACCTATCAGTTGCGCGATCAGAACGGAACGCGACCGCATCCGGCCTCGGAACTGCATCACACCGACGCCGGTCGAAGTGTCTACGGCGGGGGCGGGATCGAGCCGGATCACTTCATCCCGGGGCCGATCGAGGGCTTCACCCCGTCCCGGTTCATGCGCGCCATTTACAGTCGCGGCTCGTTCATCAGCTTCGCCGAGCATTTCACCAAGGAAGGCGACACGCGTCCCGGCGCCGCCGCCGCGGCCGCGTCGCATCGGGTCGCGAAAGGCTGGCAGGTGACCGACGCCATGGTGGCCGAGTTCAAGCAGGATCTCGTGAACGAGCGGATTCGTATGGACGACGCCGCGTTCACGGCCGACGTGCCCTTCATCAAAGCGATGATTCGCCTCGAAGTCGACACGGATCTCTACGGCGTCGAAGAGGCGCGCCGCAACCTGACGGCCGTCGATCCGCAGGTGCAATCGGCCCTCGGCTACTTCGACGAGGCCAAACACTTGCTGGAACTCCCCAAGAAGGGTACGTAGCCCCGTGTCCTTCGGAGCCCAACATCTTGGGCTCGAGTTCGTCCTTGCCGCATGCCGTAGTGCTTGCTAGACTAGCGCCGTGATGCGGCCGCGGGGCCTCCGCCGACCGGCGGAGAACGGGCCGGCGCACAACAAGGGCGCGCGGGCGCCCCCGTCACGGCGTTTCCCAGCCGCTTGGGTCGAAGTCGAGGTGTCGATCGAAGCGGCTGCTTGTGTGTACGGCCACGACTGATGCGACTGTCCAAACTGCACATCAACGGGTTCAAGAGCTTTCCGGACCGGGCCGAACTGGGCTTCGACCACGGCGTGACAGCCATTGTCGGCCCGAACGGCTGCGGCAAGAGCAACGTCGTCGACGCGATTACCTGGGTGCTGGGCGAGCAGAGCGCCAAGAGCCTCCGCGGCGAGCGCATGGAGGACGTCATCTTCAACGGCAGCGACGCCCGAAAGCCGACGGCCGCGGCCGAGGTGCGCCTCCGCCTCAGCGACGTCGCCCGCGCCGCCATGGCCACGGCCGTCGTCGTTGAACCGGAAGACCTCGTCGCCGTCGACGAACGGCCGCTCGTCACGCGGAACGTCGAGATTGGCCGGCGGCTCTACCGATCCGGGGAGAGCGAGTACCTGATCGACGGCGAGGTGTGCCGACTGCGCGACGTCCACGATTTCCTGATGGACTCCGGCCTTGGCGTGAAGGCCTACGCCGTCATCGAGCAGGGCAAGATCGGCCAGATCCTGTCGTCGCGTCCCGCCGAGCGCCGCATGCTCATCGAAGAAGCCGCAGGCGTGACGAAGTACAAGTCGCGGCGTCGGGCGGCGGAGCTAAAGCTCGAGGCCGCACGTCAGAATCTCCTCCGCATCGACGACATCATCTTCGAGGTCGAGAAGCAGCGCAGCGCGCTCCGCCGGCAGGCGGCGCGGGCCCGCCGGTACAAACGCCTCCGCGAAGAGCTGCGACGCTGGGAGCAGGTGCAGTTCGCGCGGCGTCACGAGCACCTGTCGAAAGAGATCGACCAGGCAGAGCAGGCGCTGGCCGCTGCGCAGGCACGCGAGGCTGCCGCCGCGGCCCACGTCGCCGAGCTCGATGCGGCCCTCGAAGCCGTTCGCCTGGAGCTGACCGAGGGCGAGGCGGCGGCGACCGAATCGCGCGAGCAGGCGCACGCGTGCGAGCTCGCCATCGGACGCCGACAGCAGCAGGTCGCCTTCGACAAGCAGCAGATCGAAGAGTTGGCGCGCCAGGGTGCGGCGTTCGACGCCGAGGCCGCGGGCCTCGAAAGCCGCCGCGATCCGGCACGGCTCGCGATCGAGGCCCACCGGCTGGTCGCGGCAAGTGTCGGTCGCGCGCTCGGCGAGAGCCGGCAGACCGTCGAGGCGCGTGAAGCGGCGTACAACCGAACGGCCGTTATCGTGCAGGCAGCAGAGCAGGACGCGGATCACACCCGCGCGGCCGTCCTCTCGGCCACGTCGACGCTGGCCGCGCTTCGCCAGGCGCGAGACCACGCGGACGCCGTTCGCGCGCGGGTTGCCGCAGACCGCGAAAAGCTCGACCTCGAGTACCGCGAGCTGGCGCAGGCGATCGCCCGCGCGACGCAGGATCGAACCGCCGCCAGCGCGGCGCGAGCCGACACCCACGCCGCGTGGGACCAGGCCAGCCAGGCCCGAACCGCGGCTGACCGGGACGCGGCCGCGCAGAAGGCCTCGCGTGAACGCGTCGCCGAGACGATGCTCGAGCGCCAGCGCGACCAGGCGCGGGCCGACGCCCGGTTGAAGTCCCTAGAGGAGCTCGACGCGAGCCGGGCGACGTTTGGCGATGCGGCCAGGTTTCTTCTGGCGGCCGGTACCGACGCGCCGCGTCGCCATGGCGCCGTGGCAGATCATCTCGACGTCGAACGCGACTTCGAGCGGGCCGTGGATGCGCTCCTGGGTGACTTGCTCCAGCACGTCATCGTCGATCGGCCCGAAGATGCCAGCCGCGCCCTGGCGCTCGTCGCCGAAGCGCGTGCCGGCCGCTGCGGCCTGGTTGTCCTCGACGGCGCGCCCGAGGACAGCCGACCGGAGGCCGTCACGCCTCTCGCTGGCGTGCGGACGTTGCGGTCGGTGGTGCGCCCGACGGGGCCGCACGCGCAGGTGCTCGGGGCCTTGCTCGGCGACGCGTGGATCGTCGACACGCCGGAGGCGGCTCGTGCTCTGGCCCGGACGGCTCCCGTGCCGGTGGCGACCCGGACCGGTGACGTCTGGCGAGGGACCCATCGCGTCGAGGGCGGCGCTCGTGCCGAGCGGCGGGGCATCCTCGAGACCCGTGGCGAAGTCGCGGCCCTTCGGGAACTCGTCGCCGGCGGTCTCATCGACCTCGACCGTTTGACGCAGGAAGTGTCGGCCCTCGATCAGAGGATTCGAGCCGCCGAGCAGCTCGCCGCGAACCACGCGTTGGCCGCGCACAATCACGAGAAGACCATCGTCGGTCTGGACGGCGAGTCGGTTCGCGTCGAGGCGGATCTCGCGCGCCTCGAGCAACGACAGGCCGTCGTGGCCACGGAGCGCCGTCAGGCCTCGGAAGCCGAAGCGGACGCCGGCCAGCGACGCGATGAGGCGTCGCAGACGATCGACCTGCACGAAACGGAGCAGCGCGGCGCGGAGGAGAAGATCTCCTCCGTCTTGGCGTCCCTGCAGGCGGCCCGTGAGGCGGCCGAGGCGGCGATGCGCGCCGCGAGCGAGGCGCGGGCCGACGAGACCGCGTTGATCGAACGCACGTCGGTCCTGAATGCCGAGGCGACTCGGCTCGAGGACGTGGCGCGGGACCTCGACGATCGGATCGCCGCGCGGCGACATGACGTCGCCGCCACGGTCACGCGACGCCAGGCGCTGACGGCGGACATCCACGAAGCCGAGCGTCTCCTCGATGGGGACGTGCACGAATTGGATCGTCTGCGCGCCGATGTCCGTCGCCTCGACGATCGGGTGGGGGAGCTGCGCGGCGCGTTCACGGCGCGGGAGCAGGAGATTCGCGCCGCCCGTCACGTCCTCGATGCCGCGCGCGCCGAGGAGACGCGCTTCGAGGTGGCCCGCGCGACCGCGGCATCGGATTTGTCGCACCTGACAGCGGCCTGCTATGACGGCTTGAACCTCGCCATCGACGACGTCGTTGCAGCGGTCGCACGAATGGAAGACGCAGGCGAGCTGGTCGCGCCGGCCAGGCGATTAGCGGCGGTCGCCGCCCGAGAGGCCGCCGAAGAAGCCGCTGAGGAAGCCGAGGCCGCCGAAGACGCCGAGGCCGCTGAGGCTGCCGACACCGCCGAGGACCGCGGGGAGACGGGCACAGCCGTGCTCGAGGAGGCGACCGTACCCACGTCCGGCGAGTCGGTTGACGAGGTCCTGAGCCCGGATCAGATCATCTCGGACCTCAAGCAGAAGATCGATCGCTTGGGCGCCGTGAACATGATGGCGATCGAGCAGTTCGACGATCTGGAGACCCGTCACACGTTCCTGACGACGCAGCGCAAAGACTTGCTCGATTCCATCGCCCAGACTGGTGAGGCCATCCGCAAGATCGACAAGACGACGCGCGAGCGTTTCGACGAGGCCTTCGTCATGATCAACACCGAGTTCCAGTCCACGTTCTCGACGCTCTTCGGCGGGGGACGCGCGGGCCTCGTGCTGATCGACCAGGAGAACGAGACCGAGAGGGGCATCGACATGATTGCGCAGCCGCCCGGCAAGCGTCTCCAGAACGTCCAGCTCCTGTCGGGCGGGGAGAAGGCCCTGACCGCCATGGCGCTGATGTTCGCGATCTTCAAGTACCGCCCGAGTCCGTTCTGCCTCCTTGACGAGATCGACGCGCCGCTCGACGACGCGAACATCGGCCGGTTCGTGGAGATGCTCCAGGGCATGCAGTCGGACACCCAGTTCATCCTGATTACCCACAACCGCAAGACCATGGAGATCGCGAATCGCCTGTACGGCGTGACGATGGAGGAGCCGGGCGTGTCGAAGCTGATCTCGCTCGAGCTGCAGTGACGCGGACGTGAACCGGCGGCCGCCGGACCCGAGGCCGCCGCCCCCGACATCGACCCCATGAACGAAACGAAGGCCGCGCGGTATCAGCGCCTGAAACGGCGAACCCAGGCGGCCGGCGTCGCCGCCGGCGGCGTCATGCTGGCACTCCTCGTGTTGACCCCGGGATCACAAGCCCTCGCCACGTGGGCGACCTCGGTGAGCGCGGGGGCGTCGGCGCCGACCTCGGCGCTCGTGGCCCTTGGCGCCTTCGTCACCTGCTCGGTGCTCCTCTGGGAGCTCATCGCGCTCCCGAGCGCGCTCTATTGGTCGCTGAGCGTCGGCCGCCGCTACGTGCGAACGGGCGCGGAGCCCACCGTCGAGGGGGTCCTTGGCGCCCAAGCCCACGCCACGGTCGTGACCCTGGTCGCCGCCGTTGTTGCCGGATTCGTCATCCAGGCGTCCGTTTGGGTGGTCGGGCCATGGTGGTGGATCGCCTCCGGCCTGACGCTCGCCGGCGTGCTCGCCGCGGCCCTCGGCGCCGCGCCCTGGCTGCTCGGCTGGATCGGCGATGCCGGCCCGGTGTCGCAGCCTGCCTTGGCCGAGCGGCTGGCTGACCTGGCGGCGCGCGCGGGGGTCCCTGTGGCCGGCATCGACGAATGGCGCGCCGGGCGGTCGCCGATGTCCTTGACGTCGGCGGGTTCGACGGCGATCGTCGCGGGCGTCGGTCGGGCGAGGCGAGTGTTCGTGTCGCGCGAGCTCATCCATGACTGGTCCGACGAGGAAGTCGCCGTCGTCGTCGCCCACGAGTTGGCGCATCATGCGCATCACGACCTCTGGCGCACGTTGATCGTGGATGGCGCCGTCCTGTCGGCGGCATTCGGCGTTGCCGAGGTCATCCGCGGCTGGGTGGGGCACGGCCTCGGCCTGGATGACCGGGGGAGCTTGGCCGTGCTGCCGTTCATCGCGCTCGTCGCTGGGGGGGCGTGGCTGGCGGCGACGCCGCTCCGCCATGCGCAGTCGCGACGGCAGGAGCGTGCGGCGGACGAGTTCGCGCTGCGACTCACCGGAGGCAGCGAGGCGTTTGGATCGGCCCTGCGGCGGTTGAGCGCACGGCACCTTGTGGAGGAGCGTCCCGCTCGAGCCGTTCGATGGCTGTACCACCGCCACCCTACGGTCGCGGAGCGGTTGGCGGCCGCTGAGCGCTACGATCGCCGCGGTCGAGCCCCCGGGAAAGCCTGAGGGCTACTAGCGGTTGGGTGGGTCGACGATCAGCGTGCCCCGCAGTTCCTTCCGGCAGCGCTCGTCGATGGCCAGGTTGCAGTAGAACTCGAAGGTGCCAGGCTTGTCGGCAAGAAATTCGAACGTCACCGGCTTCCCCGGCGCCGCGCGCTTGCTGATCCGATACGGTTCATCGAGTGTGAAGCTGTGCGGGATGTCGTCTACCGAGAAGGCGATACGTACGACGTCGCCGGCATGGACGTGAATCTCCGGCCGATCCGACCCCGCCACGGTGTATGTGTACTTGCGGGCGGAGACCTGGAACTCGTGCGTGGCTCGCCCCTCGAGGGTGTCTGAGCCGCGCAGGAGGACGGCCAAACCGATGATCGCAACGCCGGCGAACCAACCGAGCCATGGGCGCGCCTGAACCTGCGTCACTCAGCCCCCCGGGAAGAAGAGACGACCCACCCAGTGTATCGGCCTTCCACCCAGTAGCCACCAGATGGGCGTCTGGCCACGCTTGGCGTAAGGCGCCTGCAGGCAGGCGGGTGACGCCGCACGGGGCCGCCCAGCCCGGCGCGGAGCCCACGCCCGTGACAAGCGCTTTGGCGGCGAGCACCGGGCGGCGCTGTTCGGCGTCACCCGCCTGGACAGTGCTGCGTGCTCTTAGTCTGTGTTGAGTCTGTCTTAGGCAGTCTCAGTGCCGGCGTGGGCCCCGGTCCCGGCCGCGACCGCCTCGGTCACCGCGGAAGTCGCGAGGCCCGCCCTGGCCGCGATCGTCGACGGGACCGTCCGGCACCGGGCGTGGGTCTCGCGGGGCGGTGCCCTCGTCGGGTGCGAGGAGGGCCTTGCGGCTGAGGCGCACCTTGCCGGAAGGATCGACGTTGATCACTTTGACCATGATCTGTTCGCCTTCCTTCAGCTCGTCCCGGACGTCCTTGACACGGTAGTTGGCGATTTCCGAAACGTGGAGCAGGCCGTCGACGCCCGGCATGATCTCGACGAACGCGCCGAAGTCCGTGATGCGCTCGACCCGGCCGAGGTAGCTCTTCTCGAGTTCGGGCGTCGCCGTCAGTTCTTGGATCATCGCGATCGCCCGTGACGCTGCCCCTTCGTCGGCCGACGCGACATTCACGCGGCCGTCGTCCTCGACGTCGATCTTCACGCCGGTCTTCTCGATGATGCTGCGGATGGTCTTCCCGCCGGGCCCGATGACATCGCGGATCTTCTCGGTCGGGATCCGGATCGTGACGATCCGCGGGGCGTAGGCCGAGATGGCCGCGCGGTGTTCTGGCAGGGCCGCGCGCATCTTCTCCAGAATCTCGAGCCGGCCGCGCCGGGCCTGATCGAGCGCCTGGCGCATGATCTCGAGCGTAATGCCGCTGACCTTGATGTCCATCTGCAGCGCGGTGATGCCGGTCGTCGTGCCGGCGACCTTGAAGTCCATGTCGCCGTAATGGTCCTCGGCGCCGGCGATGTCCGTGAGCACCGCCCACTTGCCCGTCTGGTCGTCCATGACGAGCCCCATGGCGACGCCGGCGACCGGCGCCTTGAGCGGCACGCCCGCATCCATCAGGGCGAGGGAGCCACCGCACACCGAGGCCATCGACGACGATCCGTTCGACTCGAGGATGTCGGAGACGATCCGGACCGTGTACGGGAAGTCGTCCGCTGAGGGCAGCAGCGGCACGAGCGAGCGCTCGGCGAGGGCGCCGTGGCCGACCTCGCGACGACCGGGCCCGCGCAGGAACTGGACTTCGCCGACCGAGAACGGCGGGAAGTTGTAGTGCAGCATGAACCGCTTGTAGATCTCGCCGTCGACCATCTCGATCTTCTGCGAGTCGTCGTCCGTGCCGAGCGTGGCCGAGACGAGCGCCTGCGTCTCGCCGCGCGTGAACACGACGGAGCCGTGCACGCGAGGCAGCACGCCGACCTCGATCCAGATCGGTCGAATCTCGTCGAAGCGACGCCCGTCGAGACGCTTGCCGCGCTCGAGGATCTCGTCGCGCATGACTTTCTCTTTGAGGTGCTTGAACGCGCTCTTGGACTCCGAGCGCCGATCGGTCTCCGTCTCGGGGATAGTCGCGAGCAGCTCGGCCAGGACAGTGTCGACTTGGGCGTAGTTCTCGAGCTTGTCCGCGATCCGCATGGCGTCGGCGAGCGGGCCGTAGGCCTTCGCCTCGACGTCGAGCTGGACATCGGCGGAAACGGCTTTGGCGGCGACCGCCTTCTTTGGCTTGCCGCAAACCCGCACCAGATCGTCGATGGCGGCGACGATCTGCTTGATCGCCTGATGCGCCGCATCGAGGGCGCCGATCATCTCTTCTTCGGTCGCCTCTTTCGCCCCGGCCTCGACCATCATGATCGCGTCGGCGCTGCCGGCGACGACAAGGTCCATCTTGCTCTGCTTGCGCTCGGCAAACGTCGGATTGACGACGAACTGGCCGTCGAGGAGGCCGATGCGCACGCCGGCGATGGTCTTCTTGAAGGGAATGGAGGATAAGGCCAGCGCGGCCGAGGCCCCGGTGATGGCCAGGACGTCCGAGTCATTGTCCGTATCGGCGGAAATCAGGAGCGAGACGATTTGCGTCTCGTAGTGCCAGCCGCTGGGGAACAGGGGCCGGATTGGCCGGTCGATGAGCCGGCTCGTGAGGACTTCCTTCTCGGCTGGTTTGCCCTCGCGCTTGAAGAAGCCACCCGGGATGCGGCCCGAAGCGTATGTGTACTCGCGGTAGTCGACCGTGAGCGGCAGGAAGTCGATGCCGACCCGCGCGGTCGAAGCCTGGCATGCGGTGACGATGACCATCGTGTCGCCCGATCGCACGATGACCGATCCGTCCGCCTGCTTGGCGAGTTTGCCCGTCTCGATGCTGATAGTGCGGGCGCCAATTGTGATGTCACGCCGATGTGGTGTGGGAATCATACGCAGGAGAAGGAAGGCAGAACGCAGAGCTCAGAAAGCAGAAGTCAGAAGGAGTCGCGGGTCAATCTGACGTCTGGCGCCCGTCCGCGGCCGGCGCCTCGCCGTTTCTCAGGATCCCTACTTCCGGATGCCGAGTTTTTGAATCAGGTCAGCGTACCGATCCGAGTTCTTTCGCTTCAAGTAGTCGAGGAGCCGGCGCCGCTGCCCGACGAGCTTCAGCAGCCCGCGCCGCGAGTGGTGATCCTTGACGTGCGTCTTGAAGTGCTCCGTCAGGTAGTTGATGCGCTCGCTGAGGATCGCCACCTGAACTTCCGGGGAGCCGGTATCGGAATCGTGCGTGCGGTAAGAGCCAATAAGGGCCGTCTTGCGCTCGTGACTTAGCACCGAGTGTCCTCCACGCACGGCCCAGAGCGAAGACCCTCCGGCCCGCCGTCATCTCGCCGAACGGCCGCGAACGAGCGACCGTAGCCGCCCATGTTACCCGACCACAAGGACCGGATGCAAAGCGCCGCCCCGGGACTGGGCGATGGCAACCAGGTCGCCCGCCGGTCCCAGGAGCCTCACGTCGCCGGCGCTCGGAGGGGGCAACGCGCCTACCTCAAAGTCCAAGTGCTCAGTGCCCACGGCATTGCCGTGCCGGGCACGGACGAGGCCGCGCTCGGTCAGCCGGACCGCCGGGCTGTCCGGCAGCGCGTCCGCCATGCTGACCAGTCGATCCGCAACGGCCGGGCCGATCCGCTCGGCCTCATCGAAGGACAGCGCCGCCTGGACGTGAAAGCGCCCGACGACTGTTCGTCGGAGCGACGTCAGGTGCCCGCCGCACCCGAGGGCGATGCCCAGGTCTCGGGCGAGCGCCCGCACGTAAAAGCCGGGTGAGGTCGTGACCCGCAGGCGAACGTGGTCGACGGTATAGCCGAGCGTCTCGATCTCGAATACCGTGACCGGGACCGGTGCGAGCTGCACGTCCTCGTCGCGACGCGCAATGGCGTAGGCTCGCTCGCCGCGGACTTTCTTCGCCGAATGTTTCGGCGGCACCTGATCGATCGCGCCAACGAAGGACGCAACCGCGGCCCGCACCGCCGTCGCATCGGCCGTGACCGGCATCGGATCGCCCAGGGGTTGACCGTCGGCGTCGTCGGTGTCGGTTGAGAGGCCCAGGCGAATCTCGGCCTCGTAGGTCTTGCGATGCGCCGTCAATCGAGACGCGAGGCGCGTGGCGCGGCCCAGGACGAGGGCCAGCAGGCCGGTCGCGCGAGGATCGAGCGTGCCGGTATGTCCGATGCGCGACTCGCCGCTCGTCCGCCGGATCCGCCGGACGACATCGTGCGACGTCGGCCCGGCCGGCTTGTCGACGAGCAACACTCCGTCCATGTCGGCCGCAGGCTCAGGCGGGCAGAACCCGACCAATGGCGGTGAGGACCGCGTGCTGTGCGGCGGCGAAATCGCCGTTCACGGTGAGTCCGGCGGCGTTCTTGTGGCCGCCGCCCTCCCACTCGAGCGCGACGCGGCGGACATCGACGTCGCCCTTCGATCGGAGACTTACGCGGCACACGCTAGGCGTCTGCTGCTTGAACAAGGCCACGACCTCGACCTCGCGCGCCATCAGCGGAATGTTCACGAGGCCCTCGGTGTCGTCCACGGACGCCCCGCACGCGGCAAGCAGCGCGTCGTCGAAGCAGAGCACAGCCACGCGGTCGCGATGAAAGAGTTGCATCGCGCCGAGCATGGCCCCGGTGAGCTTGACGCGGCCGAGTCCGAAGCTGCTGAAGATGCGCCGCGAGAGCTCCGACGGGTCGACGCCCGTCGCCGCGACGCGGCGACACGCCTCGAACGTGCGGGCCGAGACGGGGCCGTGGCGGAACCCACCCGTGTCGGTGGAGATCGCCAGGTACAGATGCTCCGCCATGCTCGTCGACCAAGGGACGCCGAGCGCGTCGATGAGGTCGGCCACCATCTCCCCGCATGCCGCAGCCGACGGGTCGAACCAGTTCACCAAGCCGTACTGCCCGTTGCCCAGATGGTGATCGATGTTGATGAGATCGTAGCGGTCGAGGCCCGCGACGTCCGGGCGGGTCGCATCGCTGCACTCGAGCAGAATCACGGCGTCGGCGGCGCCCTCGACTGCCGCCGCGACCTCGATCCGATCGACGCCGGGGAAGTCACGGTAGGGCGACGGCACCGGATCCCGGTCCACGAGCCGCACGTGTTTGCCGAGCCGGTCCAGCGCGAACGTGAGCGCCAGTTGGGATCCGACAGCATCGCCGTCGGGCCGGGCGTGAGACGTCAGGATGAACGACTGCCGCGCGTGGATGGCGGCAGCCACCGCAGCGGCCGATCCGGTCACGAGGGCTCCTTCAGCGGCGGCGTCGGGGTCGTCGGTGGGGTCTCGGTGGTGGACGTGTCGGCGCCCGTCGGCTCACTCTCGGCCCGGCTGCGCCGCTCATCGGCCAGGTCGATCAAGATGCGCTCGATGCGGGCCTGGTGCTCGACGCTCGCGTCGAAATGAAAGAGCAGTTCCGGCACTCGTCGGAGCCGCAGCCGCTGCCCAACCGCGCGCCGCAGAAACGGCGTCGCCCGGCCGAGCGCGCGCTCGGTCTCCTTGCGCGCCTTGTCGTCCCCGAGGCTCGTATAGGACACCCGCGCCATCTGGAGGTCCGGCGAGACCTTGACGTGTGTAATCGTCACGAACCCGATGCCGGGATCGTGGACTTCCCGCGCCAGGATTTCGGCCAGCGCCTGGCGAAGTTCTTCGCCGACACGTGCGGGCCGAGTGCCTTGAGCCATGTCAGCGAAGAAACTCCACCTGGCTCTGGGTGACGAGGCCTGGCTCGAGCCGCTCGATTTCCGCCAGGGCCTTGGTCAATGACTGCTCGGCCATCTCGTCGGACGACCCGACGGTCACGATGCCGAGACCCGCACGCTGCCACAGATCCTGATGCGCGACCTCCGCGATCGCCACGTTCAGGACGCCGAGCCGATCTTTCAGACGGCGCAACACCGTGCGCTTGTCTTTCAGGGACTGAGCCATCGGGAGGTGGAGCTCGACTGAGAGGAGCGCAACGGTCATGACAATCGCTCACCGGCCACGGGCGATCGCCCATGGCCCGTTCGTGCTCACACCGTCGCCGCGATCTTCTCGACGGTGAAGACCTCGATGATGTCGCCCACCTTGACGTCGTTGAACCGGTCGAGGCTGATGCCGCACTCGAGCCCGTTCTTGACCTCGCTGACGTCGTCCTTGAAGCGCCGGAGGCCGCTGATCCGACCTTGCCAGATGACGGCGCCGTCCCGCGTGAGTCGAGCTTGCGTGTCGCCGCTGCGCGTAATCCGGCCGTCGGCCACCAGGCAGCCGGCGACCGTGCCGGCCTTCGGCGTCTTGAAGATCTGCTGCACGCGCGCTGAACCGAGCCTCGTCTCCCGGAGCGTCGGTTCGAGCAGGCCGGCCATGGCCTTCTTGATCTCGTCGGTGACGTTGTAAATGATCGAGTACTCGCGGATGTCGACCTCTTCGCGGTCCGCGACGCTCTCGGCGTTGCGATCCGGCTTCACGTTGAAGCCGATGATGATGGCGCTCGAGGCCGCCGCCAGCAGCACGTCCGACTCGTTGATCGCGCCGACGCCCGTGTGGATGATCCGGATCTTGACGCGGTCGTCGCTCAGCTTCGCCAGCGTGTCGGCCAGCACCTCGGCCGAGCCCTGCACGTCGGCCTTGATGATGATCGACAGATCCTTCATCGAGCCTTCGGCCATCTGCTGTTGGAGGGCCTCGAGTGTCAGCCGGCCGCCCTTGCCCCCGAGCGATTTCTCCTTCGCGACCGCCTGGCGGTAGCTCGCAATGTGCCGTGCCTTGATGGCGTCGTCGACCACCTGGAAGGTGTCGCCGGGCCGCGGCGGCGCCGAGAGGCCGAGCACCTCGACGGGGGTCGATGGGCCCGCGAACTTCACCTTGTGCCCGAGGTGGTCGAAGAGCGCCCGCACCTTGCCCTCGACCGTGCCGGCGATGAGGAGGTCGCCCTCGCTGAGCGTGCCGTCCTGGACGAGAACGCTCGCGACCGGGCCGCGACCTTTGTCCAGCTTCGACTCGAGCACCGTGCCCTGCGCCATGCGCTTCGGATTCGCCTTCAAGTCGGCCAGGTCCGAGACGAGGAGAATCATCTCGAGGAGCTGATCGAGGTTCTTCCGCTGGCGGGCCGACACCTCGACCGTGACCGTTGTGCCGCCCCAGTCTTCCGGCATCAGGCCGAGTTCGGTCAGCTCGCGCTTGACGCGCTCGGGATTTGCGTCGGCCTTGTCGATCTTGTTGATGGCGACGATCATCGGCACTTTCGCCGCCTTGGCGTGATCGATCGCCTCTCTCGTCTGCGGCATGACGCCGTCGTCGGCCGCGACGACGAGAATGACGACGTCGGTTACGCGGGCACCGCGGGCGCGCATCAGCGTGAACGCCTCGTGACCTGGCGTGTCGAGGAACACCACGCGGCGGCCGTTGACGTCGACCGAGTAGGCCCCGATATGCTGGGTGATCCCGCCGGCCTCGCGTTCGGCCACCTTCGTCTGGCGAATCGCGTCGAGAAGCGTCGTCTTGCCGTGGTCGACGTGGCCCATGACCGTCACGACGGGCGCACGGGTCGACAGATCCTCGGGCTTGGAGGCCTCGGTTTCGACCTCGGTCAGCTCTTCTTCGAAGCTCCGGATCAGCACTTCGGCGCCGAAGTCCCGCGCGATCGTCTGCGCCGTCTCGGCGTCGAGCGTCGAGTTGATCGTCAGCATCATCCGGCGGTCGAGCAGCTTCTTGAGGACGTCCTTCACTTTGAGTTCGAGCTTGTCGGCCAGATCCTTGACTGTCATGCCCTCGGCGAGCGTGATCAGCTTGGTGATCGGCGGCGGCGCGGCCGGCATGAGCGGCATCATCGGCCGCTCGTCTCGTCGGGCAGCCGGCCCCTTGGGACGCGGGCCCGCGGGTCGGAACTGCGGGCGGGGCAGGCTCCCTGGGGGACGCTGCCCCGGGACACTCGGGCGAACGGGCTGCGACGGCAGCGGTCGTGGACCGCCGAGTGGCGGCCGCGGCGCGCTGACCGGCGAGCGGCCCAGCATCGGGGGGCGTTGGCCGGGAGCGAGCGGAGCCGCTGGACGCGTCGGCGCTGGCGCCGATGTGTGGGGCCGTATCACCGGACGTTGCGGCAGCGGGCGAGCCGCGGGGGCTTCGCCCGTCACCGGATCCTCAATGCGTAGACGCCGCGTCGGCGGCACGAGGCGGCCGGCGGGCCGCACAAGGGGCGCGACGGGCGGCGGAGCGGGCGCCGGCACGTCGACCCGTGCGACCTCCACGGCGACGACTGGCGCCTCGACCGGTGCCGCAGTCATCGGCGTCGGCAAGGGCTCCTCGATGACCAGCTCCGGCTCTTCCTGTGCGGCGGTCACGGTCGGCGGGGGCTCGACGATGACCTCTTGAGGCGCCGGACTCTCGCCGTCCGTCTCGACGTCGTGCGCGACGGCGCCGCCGGCGATCTCGGCAGGAACGCCGATCGGCTTGATCACCTTGATCAAGCGCGGGCGCAGCGCCGGTCCGGCGGCCTTGGGCGGCTCGGGGGCTTTCGCGCTCGTCTTGCCGGCCGGCCGCCTGGCGACGGGCGTCTCCGAAAACAACGCGCTCGGTGGCGGCAGCGCGATGTTGCGCCGACGCGCGTGGCGTTCGACGAATTGGCGCGCCACGATCTCCTCGATCGAACTCGACGCGCTCTTCACCTCGATGCCCGTGTCCTGCTTGAGCAGGGTCATGGCTTCCGGGCTCGACATGCCCAGGAGTTCGGCGACCTTGTAAATCCGGACAGTGGCCAAAGGATTCCTCTCGGTGACTCAGTTCTCGTGACTCTCGGGGGTCTCGGGCGCGTCAGCCACGTCGGGCCCGTCTGGCGCCGGCGCGGCCTCATGCCCCTCAGGCTCGCCGGGAGGCGGCGCGGCGCCACGCTCGGCCTCCGCGGCCACCCGCACGGCCTCGACCGTCTCGGCGTCAAAGCCCGGCAGTGCGGCCAACGTCTCGTGACTCGCCTCCAGAATGCGCTCCGCCGTGTCGTACCCCGCGTTCTTCAGGACCGTGACGACTTCGACGTGAATCCCCGGCAAGGATAGGGGCCGCGCCGTTTCGCCCGCGCCGCCGAACTCGATGCCCGCCAACGTCGCTTCGACCTCCTTGCGGCGCTCCTCCTCGCTCTTGATGTCGATCTTCCACCCCGTGAGCTTGGCGGCGAGTCGCACGTTCTGGCCCTTCTTGCCGATCGCCAGCGACAATTGTCGGTCCTCGACCACGACCTCCATCACGCGCTCGTCATTGTCGATGATGCTCACGCGCTGGACGCGGGCCGGACTGAGGGCCTTCGTGACGAACTGCACCGGGTCCTCGGACCATTCGACGATGTCGATCTTCTCGCCGCGCAGTTCGCGGATGATCGCCTGCACCCGTGTGCCGCGCATGCCGACGCAGGCGCCGACCGGGTCGACGTCGCGCTCGCGCGAGAACACCGCGACCTTCGCGCGGTCGCCCGCCTCGCGCACGGCGCCGCGAATCATGACGGTGCCGTCGTAGATCTCCGGGACTTCCTGTTCGAACAGCTTGATGAGGAGCGCCGGGTCCGTGCGCGACAGCACGACCTGCGGCCCTTTCGCGTTCTTCGTCACCGCCTTGATCACGGCCCGCACGCGGTCGCCAATCGCGTAGTTCTCCGCGCGCGACTGTTCCTTGCGCGGAATCTGCGCCTCCACGCGTCCAATCTCCGCGATGAGGTCGCCGCTCTCGAAGCGCTTGACCGTCGCGCTCACGACTTCGCCGACCCGCTGGCTGAACTCGCCGTGGACCTTCTCGCGCTCGGCTTCGCGCACGCGCTGCGCGATCACCTGCTTGGCGGTCTGCGCCGCGATGCGGCCGAGTTTGTCGGTCTCCTTCGGGAACTCGATCTCCATCCCGATTTCCGCCTCGTCGCCGTAGAGCTGCCGCGCCTCTTCGAGCGAGATTTCCTTGGCAGGCGCCGTCATCTCCGGCACGATCTGCCTGACCGCATAGAGTTCCACCTGCCCGCTTTCCAGGTTGAACCGCGTCCGCAGATCCTCGTCGCCCCGATAGACCTTGCGCGCCGCCGCGAGATAGGCGTCTTCGATGGCCGTGATCACGATGGTCGGGTCGATCCCCTTGTCCTTCGCGACGACCTCGATCATTTGCTGTAGTTCAGTCGCCATAAATCAGAACTCAACCTCCAAACGCGCGCGACGGACATGGGCCAGCGGAATCCGGTGCACGCGCCGGCCTTCGGTCACGACCACCGTGCCACCCTCGACGCCCGTGAGCCGGCCCTCGAAATGACTTTGGCCCTCGACCGGCGCGTCGGTGACGATCTTGGCCAGCCGTCCGGTGAAGCGCCGATAGTCCGCCTCGCCTCGCAGCGGCCGATCCAGCCCAGGCGACGAAACCTCCAACGTGTACTGCCGGTCAAGGGCCCGTCCCAGCTCGTCCTCGACGTCGAGCAGCACGCTGAGATCCTGACTCACGCGCTGACAATCCTCGATCGTGACGGCGTCGTCCGGGCCCGACCCGTCGCCCGGCCGGTCCAGCACCACTCGCAGCACCCAGCCGATCGCTTCACGCCGAAACTGGAGGTCGAAAATCTCCAGCCCGTAGCTGGCCGCCACGCGGTCCGCCGCAGCCCGCACCGGAGCCAGGTCGGCGTGTCCGGTCGCCACCGCTACCCCCCTAAAAAAAGAAAAAGTGGGCACGGGCCCACTCAACAGCCTTTCCCGCTAAGACCGCTCAAAGTATAGCAACTCGAGAGCGGCCTGTCACCCTTCCTGGACCTCAGTTTCCCGGCTCGTCGTCGATCAGTGGTTCGTGGCGGGCAGACGATCCGGTCGTCCG
>Ga0182024_10007269_pt1 | contig 23926 bp, 26 predicted proteins | sample P32metaG_FD_120480 | JGI IMG/M metagenome (GOLD analysis project Ga0182024, IMG submission 120480) | Permafrost microbial communities from Stordalen Mire, Sweden - P3-2 metaG (Illumina Assembly) | ecosystem: Environmental > Terrestrial > Soil > Wetlands > Permafrost | place: Sweden: Stordalen... | reverse complement strand
CGAATCCTTGCGACAAGCGGCATCAGCGAACACCATCGAGAATTTCCGTTATGTGTTTGTTAAAGCTCTTGAAGGGCTATTCATCGACCGCATGGAGCAGAACGAGGAACTGTTTGCCAAGTACATGAATGATGGTGACTTCAAAAAGGTCGTGTCGGACCACTTGCTAAAGCAAGTGTATGACCAGATTCGCCAGGAGGGGGCGGCATGACCACTATCCGACTCAGCCGCTATCCGTTGGCACCGGCCGTGAGGGTTTTCTGTTGGAATACCGATTAAAGCTTCACGCATGCACCTAGTTTATGTAGACGAATCTGGAAATACGGGCACGAATCTCAACGATTCGCAGCAGCCAGTGTTTGTTTTGAATGCCCTCATTATTCCTGAGGAGCGATGGCAAGATCTTGAACGCGAGCTGGAAAAGGCCATAGCCGATCGGTTTCCACAGCTTGCCGAACAAGGCGAGGAAATCCACGCAACTGATTTACGAACTGGGCGTGTACACTTTGCAGGAGTAAGCGTTAGCGAACGAATGGCGCTACGGGATCAGTGGTTGAACATTGCCAAGACTTTCGACCTGAAGCTGATATATCGCGCAATTGTGAAACGACGGTTTCAAACCTGGCTTCAGTCAACCTTTGGAACCGGCGTGCTGATCAACCCTCACGTTGCGGCGTTTCCGCTTATCGCTCGCGTTGTCGACGATTACCTCGTCTCTCTGCCTGGAAATGCATTAGGTATGTTCATCTCCGATGAAAACAAGGAAATTGTACGTGATGTTGAGAAGTCGATCAAAGTACTGCGCGGAGTTGACGGCACATTGCGGCTTTCGCGAATCGTCGAGAAAGGGTTTTTCATTGATTCTGCCAAGAGCCGTCTTTTGCAACTCTGCGACATCTGCGCGCTATGTGTGCGAAAGCACGAGGAAGCCAAAGTCGGTCTCCCCATCAAGTCGGTCGACGAATCAGCGATCCCGTTGATCGAGCCGCTTATTTATCGCGGCGAGGAATCACTCAGAGATGTCCTGACTTGGCTGGCCGATGAGCAAAAGAAAGGTGGCCAAAAAAAGTAGCGGCCAGGGACAATGTCCAAGGTCGGCTGACGCCGGCCCATGCTGGTCGCTATAGGAACTATAGCGTTTCCGCTACAGATTTCCAATCGAAAAAGCGTCCCGCGATGTAACTCCTGACCTGATATGAATAATCGATGTGCCGTTTGAAGTTTGCCTGCCACTCGGGCAGATTGATCAAGTGCTGCCCACGATCCTGCGCGGCGTAATCGACCAGGCCATTATGGAGCCCGCGGGATGAGTGTTGGTGGATTACAAGATCGACACGGCGGCCCAAGATCAGCTCGGCATGCTCTCGGACTACTACCGGCCACAGGTAACCCTGTAAGTCTGGTAAGACACGATTGGCCAGCCGGTCCGCGAGAAGGGTCTGCTGTTTACCACCACCAACACCTACGCGGCGCTGCCATCGGCTTAGACAACATACGTTTGCATCCGGAAAGTGTCTTTCACTCCTGCTCCGCCCACACTCGTATCTCTCCATTCTCTTCAACCTCGACGTGAATGACGTTCGGTCGGCAACAGACCGGGCAATCTTCGACGTATTTCTGGCTCTCGCCCGCCGCACTTGCTCGAAGAAACAGTGGCCGAACTTTGTCGCCGCGACTGGCCCGGCAATGTTCGCGAATTGCGCAACGCCGTGGAACATGGCGCCCTAATGGCCCGAGGCCGCGCCATCGTCCCGGAACACTTGCCGCCGCCGACTTTTTTCGATCAGCCGCCGCCTACTGATCCCGCCGCGGTGCTCGAGGCTGCCGTGAGCAATTGGGCACAAGCCCAACTTACTTCGGCTCGCCAGCATGACGATTTATATCAGCGATTTTTGAACGCCGCGGAAGCCGGCCTGTTCGACACGGTGCTTTCCGCCACCGGCAGCTTGTTACGACATTCTCAAACCACTCGACTATCTCACTCTCCATGTCTTCCGACGCACGCCTGCGAACACATGAGAGTCTGACAACCAACTTCTTAAAACTACTATTCACGTCGGAATCCAGAGGTATTCGGATATCGAGTTCTGCCGAAGCTCTCGTAGTATCCGGGTTAAAATAGCATCTTAAATCAGCAGACAAATAACTGCTCATCTGCTCCCAGTTGCGATACATTATATCCGCCAGATCGGATTCCATCCGCAGATTGATATGCGGGCAGGCATTGCCGGAGCCGCGCTGATCACGGGCGTGCCCTTCACATATGCTGACAAGACGAAAAGCTTGTAATGCATTGAGTTTTACTAGCCATTCGTCTTTCAAGCCACGATCAACACACCACCGTTGCCACTTTCTTTCGTGTGGTCGGCAATTCCTATGACGATGCACGGGCATTTCAACCTCGCCTTCTTCCGCCTAACAGGATATTAGGGCGTTCATCGAAAATGTCACAGCCCTCTCTCATGCTCGGCGGGAACAAGCCGGAAAATGCGCTTGGTGTGATGGTCGCCACAAGGATGTGACCTAGCATCCAATCCCTCTCCTTTGGCTGGGTCGAGAATTTCTGACCGATGCAAAACCACAATGTGTGAACTACACACCCAATCGTTTGTGTCGGGATCTTGCAAAATAGTCGCGCCATCAGTGGGCGAATAGTAACTCAGAGTGAACAGGTCATCCAAGGCCACGAGTTCGGGCAGGTAAAAGCACAACCTGCGAACGTCCGTGGGACAATACGCCAGCCTCAGTCCATACGGACGGAGTGCACTCGACCAAGAAACCGGGTCTTGCGTGTTTACATGATCCTGAAACATCTCCGGTGGCTGCCCCGTGAGCATGGCGAGCACCGTGGAAACGCAATTTTTTGGTGCCTGCCGTTGTGGCTGGATGTCTCGCTCACGAAAGAAGTGCTCGTCGTGATTCGGCCACAGACTGCATGATTTGTTGTATGGCATTGGCGTTCGGCTGGTGGGTGACTGAGCGGCCTAACGATTGATTCTGTAACCGAACTGTCGCAAAACTTCCCAACAATATAGACGTTCATCATTTCCTTGAAAATGATTCAACTCATCCTTTCTGCAAATCGCCGCCTTGCGAACATTTCAACAGGACGGTGTCGTAGAAATGAAAACGTCACTCCGTCACTCCACCTTGCTTGATTTCGAATGACATTAAGACACTAAGCTCTGGCCCATGGACTTCGAGACCAAATGGATATAGTGCGTATGAGGCGTAGATTTGGTCGATCGGTACGATCCCAGCATCCTGTGATAACGCGAGGGCGAACGTTCTTTGTTTGTTCAACACCATCAGACCAATCCGGTGAGTTTTTGCCAGAGTGATTGCTCCCTTCTGAAACCCGCTCCTAGTAACCATCGTACCTTTGTGAGCACCTATTTGCCTGAGCTTGCTGTGGAACTCTTCCACCTCTTCGACTGTGACATTGTGGGTCGGATAGTCTTTGCACTCCCAAATCCATATTAAAAAGGGCGAGTCGTCGCTCGGGGACCGACGGACTTCAATGGAAACGTCGAAGATGATATGAGACTCACGGTCCTTCGAATAATATGCTGGCTTTCGACGCACTTTCGCCGCACTCGCGGGGATAGGAATGGAACCTTCTCGAACCTCTTTCTCGATATATACCGCTACTTCCTCCTCGAAATTGTGCCAGGGAAGTGGTTGCGGATTGAAATTCTTCTCGAAGTTTTCAGACTGCTCCGGTTGGTCGCTCACGGACATTCCTCATTATTTCGCTTGCGTGGCTTGTTTTTCAGATGCTCTGGCCAACAACCAGTGCTCCAATCCATCCTTTTTTGTACGACCGCACGGTGATCAGCGAAAGATGGTGATGCAGATGTCGCGACAAGAAGCCTATTGTTGCGATGAATCACGGGCGGCGGGCAGCGACAACGTGCCCGTGTGAATTCGCTGTGGCTCCTGCCTCGCCGCTGCGTGCTGGAACTAGGTTGTTAAATTTGGGGTAATTTGAGTCGACAGTTGCTAAAATCGCCGATAGTAGCCGCAGCTGTTCCTATCCCTGCCCACCATCTAAAATTTTGATCGATCCACGGCCCCGCTATGTCCGCTGAATTGCTCGACGCAGATTGTGCAATCACGCTTAACAGCGACGAGGCAAAGACTCTGGACGGCGACCACTATTGGACCGGTTGGAAACGACGCCATTGGCCGGCGGACCTTCTCCATCCGGGACTTCGACTCTACGGGTTTGACACCAAGCTTAGACAATATACTACTCTCCTCGAAGTGGCCAAAGGTGGAACATTTAACTACCGAACACGTCGCGAATTCTTCACCTCGGTGCACCAGCTCACAGGACTGCAGCCGGACCAACACCACCCCCATTCTTCCGTGATTCCCACTGCTTCGAGCGGCCGCCCTTGTACGGGAATCGCTTACAGAATTCGGCTTCTTCGAGACGACATCCACACTTCCTGGCACGGCCGCTTTCCTCGACTCGGTTGGCAAATTCTCAGATCGAGTTACGTGCACGACCCTATCAACTTCCAATCACTTGCCGAGGGCGATCCACGTCTCCGCAGGCACATTCAACGGGAACGCAATGGGGATCTTGCCCGTAAAGCCAAACAATACTGGAAAGAACGTTTGAATGCCCTTCGCTGCCTTGTGTGCGACTTTTCCTTCCGCAAGCAGTACGGACCCGACGCCGCCGACGTCATCGAACTCCACCACGATATGCCGATCGCTGCGGGGCACCGGCTCACTCGGATCCAAGACCTAAAACCCGTCTGCCCCAATTGTCACCGAATGCTTCATTTTCTTGGTGCGAGCGTCCTCCAACCTCTTACCATCGCCCAATTGCGGCGAAGGCTCAGATTGCAGAGGCATAGGCATTCGCCTGACTGATTTTGTCCGAAAGTTTGAAGAAAAGACCCAAAAGCACAGATAGGCGCCTCGCTCCCCTTGCGGCCCTACGGTTGCTGTGTGCTGCTAACCTAGCTGGTAAATTGGGGCAACTTGGGAAGTAGCCCCCACAATTCACTCGAGTGTATCAGCGGCGTCGTCAGCAAACGTTTACAACATCAAGGCGTGCCGCATTGGCCGACGACCGCGTTCCTTGGCTGAGGCTAACCAATGGACTTCGTGGAATTAAAAACGTTCATCGAAAAATCGATGCGAATGTCGCACATCTATCAGCCTGTCATGCTGATGACCTTGCTGGAAAAAAGCGGTAAGGCATCTGTACGGGACATAGCCACCAGCATCCTGATTCACGATGAAAGCCAAATTGAGTATTACGAGGCGATAACCAAAGAGATGGTTGGACGAGTTCTTCGCAAACGCCACGTCGCGGAGAAAGCGGGAATGGATTTCGAGCTTATTGACTTCAACCGGCTATCCTCGGAGCAGGTGACTGAATTGATCGGCCTGTGTCGGGCAAAGCTAAAGGACTTTAAGGATCGGCGTGGTGCACGAATTTGGCAGCACCGGAAGTTGTCGGAAGGCTATATCTCCGGGACGATCCGCTATGACGTTCTAAAGCGGGCGAAGTTCCGGTGCGAACTCTGCGGCATCTCGGCAGAGATGAAGGCCCTCGAAGTCGATCATATTGTTCCCCGAAACAAAGGTGGCAGCGACGATCCCAGCAACTTTCAGGCGCTTTGTTATTCGTGCAACGCCATGAAGCGGGACCGAGATGATACTGACTTCCGCAAAGTAGTCGAGTCGTATCAGCATCGGGAGCAGGGTTGCATATTCTGCGATGTGACGCCCGAACGCATCGTATTACAGAACGAACTTTGCTTTGTGGTTGCCGATAAGTTCCCGGTGACACCTGGCCACACGCTCATCATCCCGAAGCGACATGTCGCCGATTACTTTGACCTTGGTCAACCCGAACTGAATGCTGTTCACCTTCTGTTGGAGCAATTGAAACGGCAATTGCGTGAGAGTGATCCTATGGTGAAGGGCTTCAATGTCGGAATCAATTGTGGGGAAACAGCGGGCCAGACAGTCTTACACTGCCACATTCATTTAATTCCCCGGCGAGAGGGTGATGTGGAGAATCCGGCAGGAGGCATTCGGCATCTGATCCCCGGCAAAGGAAATTACAGTAACAATTCCCATGAGGACTCAGCTCGACACGAACCACCTACAAAAGAAAAATATGGTGGACCTGAGGAGATACTTCCTATCGCTGATTTGTGGCGATCGACTGATCCAGCCGTTTGGAAGCGCGCGCTTGATCGCTATTGGCAGTTCGTGCAGCCCAGAAATTTGGAGCTGGAACGGGCAATGGAACGCCTCGACATGGAGCGCATACGTCGGCTTGACGCACAGAGCTGGTACGACTTCCTACGGTGCGAATATTTCCGCTGGAAGTATACCGCGCCGAATCGATACGCGACCACAACTCGCGCCTTGCAAAAGTACACGTCTCTACCGGACGGCTTGAGCGAATTGCACGCCATTCGGGACCAACTGGTGCAGCTCGATCCCAGCAATGTACAAGCGGGATTGTCCATCGCATGCCAGATCAGGGGGCTCGGGACGGCTGGGGCGTCCGGTCTGCTCGCCGTGATGTACCCCGCCTATTTCGCTACCGTGGACCAATTCGTTGTCAAGGCATTGCGCGGGGTCGGTCGTCTGCCTGAGGATGCGGAACTCGCCCAGATGAACCCGGAGTCGCTCACTGTTGCTAACGGGGTCACGTTGATCGGGATTATTAGGCGAAAGGCGGCGACGAATAACAAGTTATTCGGCGAAGCAAGTTGGACTCCTCGCAAAATCGACCAGATACTCTGGACCTACGGACGGTAACCTTGTCGCTGCAATGCCCGCTTGTCCCAAACACAGCAGGAACTTCACAGATCTATTGCCCATCATGTTTCTGGTGAAGCCACAACCTGGGCTGATCGCCCAGCTGTTTGATTTTCGGTCAATTTTCTTACAATCGTCAAGCAGTCCGAAATAACTTTTACCTCTGCTTTACGCCGGCAATTAAGCGTCCGATCACCAGCGCGGACCCTGCGGATACCTAGAGCGAATGAACCGTTACTACCTACCGCCCGGCGGGATATGCGTAGCCGCAGATGCCGTTTCAATTCGATCAACCTGCGCACTGAGGCGGGCAACGGTCGCCCGAATTTGCTTGAGTTCCGGCAACACCAGCTCGCGAACCGTGCGTCGCATATTTAACCGATTCGCGAGTAAATCGGAGCTCCGAACTCGTTGGCCTACTTCCTGTGCCGCGAAATCACAGCTGATCAACTTTTTTCAGCCTCTCATGCGACGCCGTCGGTCGCCCGGGCAGTTAGCACCTGGCCGATCCAATCCAGCCCTTGCCGCAAAAACAACCCTGAGTCCAACCACCCTGTTCTGGCGCGGCGGTAGTTTCGACTGCAGCGGTGATCGGGCAGAAAAAACAATTGTGCTACCATGCCGTGCTGTCGTGTCAGTTACCAGTAACTGAAATATGTACCTTTGCCGATTGTGGCCCGTTGGCAATTGTATGGTCATTCGGGTCGGCACTGACATTCCATGCCAACCGAATCTGGTTTCGACGCTGCTGGAGCGCCTTGACCTGGTCATAGACATCGGCAACCAGCCGCTGAAGTTCACGAATCGACTTCGACTTGTGCTGGCGGTGTTCATTGTTCGCGGCCGACGTCGCCTGGCCCGTGGCCGTTTTGGGGTCCGTAGAATACCGCCAGGGCTGATTGATTAACGTCGCTACCCCGGAGTGACTGACGGCCCTCGTCGCCGGGCGGTGAAGTTCTCATAACTAAAAATAAAACGCCAGCCAATTGCACACTTAGCGCCCTATGGTGCGTCGCAGCGTCGCATATTTACGAACCTTCTATACGCAGCTTGCCACCTCGGAAAACCGTTCGAAATCTGCCGCGCATGAATGGCCTTCTTTTCCTTCGAATTCTGTCATTGTTAGGGGTCGCTGTAACATGATGGTTCACACGGGGCTTTTCCTCGGCATTTTCAGCGGTTCCGGCAAACGAAACGACGAGCGACTCCCATGAACCAAAAGCCCCTGGATTTCCCAATCATCCAAGTCTCGCCCACAGCGGCCAGTTAGAGACCAAATTAGGATGCAATTGTCTCCAAATAATGCCGAGCGGCCTACCCTATGTATGCTGGAAGCGGGTTATCACCGGGTCTAGGTGAGCAGCTTGTGATACTCCATATTTTGGCTGGGAAGAGGGCAGTACAGAGCCCCGCGCCGAGGCAGGCCCAGCACCTGGTCCAACAGTACATGCAGGACTCAATCGGGCCCGATGCTTCCCGATGCTCGCCGGGAGAAAACATCCGCGATCGACCCGATCATGAACTGCAGGCAGCGGCAACGCTGGCGGCCAACACGACCAAACTAACGGCCATAACGGCTACTTGCGTGCGGCCAGCCACATTGCGGCTCGCGCCAAACCTTTCAGCCACAGCTGGCCCAGGCGTTGGCGAATCCGTGCACGCCGGGCCACAGTCCCGATGCTCCCCAGTCAATAGCCAGTGCAGCAGCCAGCCCGGCCGGCCGGGCCATCAGTCAGGCGGGGAGCCCATGAATAACTCTGCGACGACCCCCTTCCATCATTAGTCCCGTTTTGAACCAGGAGGTCGTCAACTGGTATGCCGGTGTGGTCAATGACGAAATCGGCCACTGACTTGGAAAAGGTATTCGCACAGAAGGACGCCATTGCCGGATCCCGCGCTTTACGTCTATCCAATTGCAACCGATTGAACCTGTGAGATTTGGATCGCTCATTGACCTGCACGCTGTGGTTGGCTTTGAAACTGAACGCTTAAGATGGTTTAGGAATTGGTCGCACCAGATCCAGTTATTGATAACTGAAAACCATTGTTGATTCCGAGTGCGGCATGTTTTGCAAACGGGTTCCTTTTTGATCCAGTTTTAATCCAGCTGGTCCAGACAATTCCAAAATCATTGCACGGCGTAACCGGGTGAGTGTTCGGGAGGCGGCAAATCAGGACGGATAGTGGCTTGCCTCACGAAAACCACTTTGCTGCAAGCAGTTGTGCGGAAATGCGCCCTCCGTTGATGTTGGTAACTGAGCGGGCCACGTGTTCCGGATGAATCGGAGTCATTCGGACGCGATATCAAGTGGCGTAATCGTTCGTGCTGACCAACATTCCAGCCGTTCTTTCCACGGCGAATCGCTCGTTGTTCGATGTTTCGGATCCGCCGCTCGTCATTCGTCTGGCGGGCTGCAGTGTATGCCGCTAGGTCTTTACTTAATACATCCGGCTCAATCAACCGATCCATGCCTGTTGATAGAAAGCAAATCGAAACGGCGAGCCGAAGGCAATCGCGTTTTAGTTGATCGGAAATTGCAATTCCAGGTAAGTCAGGCATCATGGGGCCGCCAAATGCTTCCTCAATTGTACGATTTAAACCACAATCCAGTTTCGACCAATGAAGCATCGGAGAACCTTGCGGCTCCGTTTCACCAATGTCAATCCACAAGACTATCACGGGCTTTTCATCGGCCTCTGCCTGTTCAATCGCCAAAATAGATTGAACTTGATGCCCTTTAGGAGCAATCAGCGGGTTATTTTTCGTGGGGAGGCGTAGGACGAAGGCGGGAAATGGTAGTCGGAGTAAGTTAGCGGGAACATCAATGCTAACGTTGGTCAGAAGTGGGATAACTTCGGGCCATATTTTGAAGTACGGACGGCTCAGCTCATCCCACAATGATTCGGAGTCAAATCGGAGAATTTCAACACTTTTTTGTACTTTGCTCAGTTGCGTTTGGTCTAGTTGCCGCTTAACTGCCTTGAGAAAAGCATCAGGCGCATATCTGGCCCCTTGTTGGCCAAATCCATCGAATGCTGTACGGTAGTCGAAAAATTCCATAATTCACTCAATAAATCTTGGAGTAATATTTCACGGTTTTGAAAGTCTGACCGTTCAGCCATTTAATTCGACCAATCTACGGAGGATGATATGCACCTGAGTGGGTTAGAGGGACGTGACAAAATATTCTTTGGACCAGACAGTGAAACAACATCGGTTGAATCTTGAAATGCTACTTGCGTCAGAGGTTTCGGCGGTTGCCAGGTGGTGGTGATCGGCATAGTGACCAATCAAGCAGCCTCAAGGACTGCCAGCGCACGGGCTGCAGTATTGCGATCGACTCCGCTGCGGTTCAGCTTCTTTCTCCTACTCCCCTCGCACACGTACACGCGCGAATTACGCGTAGCGCGTAGGGGTATAGGGAAAGAGAGAAAGAAGTAGTTAAGTTGTTTGTACATATAAACTTCTTTATTCTCCCTTCTTTCCCCTTCGTTCCCCAGTGTTTGCCTTCCTCCGGTGGTTTTTACCCCTTCTTTCTCCCTTCGTTCACCCTCCAGTCGTTAGCCGGTACAACACGCCTGTTCGCCCGTGCGTAAGACTTTGGCTCGATTCGATGTCTCCCTGTTGGTGCAGTGTGTCGATGATCTGCTGGAACGTCTTCGCATCCAGCTTCATTTTTTTGAGCAAGGTGCTGTGGGAGAGTGTTTGACCGGGTGCTTCGCGCAGTTTCCGGAGTAAACGCAGGCAACAGCAATGGAACGGATTTGCTGCGGCATGGCACTGGGCCATGTACAGCATCCGCCGGGTTTGGTGGAACATAAACTGCGTCGACCACCGCGCGGCTTCCACACCAATGCTCGGGGCCGCGTGGTTCTCACTGATCGCGTAGAGCAACGCCAGCTTGCGGCTTTGCTCGTCGACGCGGCCCCACACCGTAGTGCCTACGGCGTCGCCACGCGACTCGGCCCGGGTGTATTCGCCCTCGGCTTCGCCACGGGCGGCAGCCAATAGCCGGGCCGCGTCGGTGGTGTACGGGACGACAGCCGGATTGGGATGCAGATTATCCAAGTTGCCTGAACCGGTGTGGCAATATCTCCAGTGTCGGGCGCTTTGCAGCACCCTGGGCGGCAGCTCCAGAATTCTCGGCTCTTGCCCGGCGCCACGCGGCCCGCTTTCTAAAGTGATCGTGCGGGCAAAAAAGCCATTGGTCAGCAATCGTTCCGAAAGGGCCTCGTAATAGTGTGTTGGAATCGCCGTGCCAAAAATAACCAAGCAAGGTTGATCAATGGCGCCGGGATATTCCTTACCGGCTTTGCGGCGCATGGGGAAGACACTATTGGACGCTGAATACATCGATAATAGCGTCCCAATAATGCTTTCATACCGAGCATCCTTATCCCTGGCGATGGATTGCAGCATGCCGTCAAATTCATCAGTTTGGAACAGCATGCTGGGCGAGAGAAATAGAGCATCTTGAATGCCCTCGCCCGAGGCGAAGCGGTCGCCTAAACTTGACTCCATGCCGATTTCGTGCAAGACACGCGTGTTGATTTTGCGCGGATGATCCTTGCCCGCCGCGGAATGTGCCAGCCCTAACAAATAGAGGTTGCTACGGATGTCGGCCGAATCGCGGACCTTCCGGCCAGCAAGGAACGCCTGCAGCGACAGCGCGCCGCAGAACGCCATGACCGAATTGGGATACGGCGCGGTCGCGAGGCAGTAATCCATTAGCTCAGAAACGAACCCGGGAATTCGCAGCAGAGTTTCCGGTATGCAGCCGGGGTCAGAGGATTCCGGCGCTGACTCCGCTGCAACACTCATCTGGCCATAGTGGTCTTCGACCAGGGCCACGGAAATCGTATCGGGTTCATACCGCGCTACGCTGGCGGCAATCCGTTCGACTTCGTTCTGTGGTAGCGGCGGTGTGCAACGGTCATTGTTGGCTTGGATGAGGGCTGCCAAAATCTCGACTTCTGACATACCGACTCGGCGCATTGAGCCGCCGAGGCGCGCGAGGGTGCCGTTCCGTTGACCTTCGGGAATTTGGTTCGGCCCGGTGGAATTGGTTACAACACTCGATACTCCTGGCGATCGAATTGCTAATTGGTCGAGTTGCTCGATCAGCCAAGCGGGCGGTTCAGGAAGGTTCTCCGGCGTATCGTTAAGCTCTCCGCCTGGTGCCCAACGGTACGCACTTCCATTACTCATGACCGAAGGCGGTGCCACGATATAACCGCCGTTGCCGCGGGTGTCAACGTCGGGCGCCAAACGTTTCTCGGTACATCGCCAGTTTTTGCCCGCCGGTTGGCGGAACACTCGGTGCCTCCCGCCGCGAGGAGTTATCGCCATTGGGGCGACGGACAGTTGCAACATCCGCTCCCGATCATCGGCGAGCCAGGAGTTCTGTGGTCCGTCAAAGTCGATCACAATCAGACCTTGGGTGGAAATGCCGATGTTCGAATTTGGACGCGCATGCCACCAGCGTTCAATCTGGCCTGGGTCCATGGACGCATCGAGAAATCCATGCTGGGTAAGCGGGTTTTTATCTCCCGGCACGCACGGAAATACCGGGTAACCTAACACGGCATACCGCGATGCAGCTTCCAAAAGTTGATTCGTAACTGTGCTCAAAGCTTTTTCTCCGGCATAGCTCCTGCACGGGTTGGTTGTAACTGAGCGGCATGACTCCAACCTGTACGCCATTACCATTCGGCGATCGTCAACTATTCCGAGGAGGCATCACGTTGCCGACCACTGCCGTAGCAGTCGGCGGGATTGGTGAGTAAGCGATGATGTTATTGACAACTGCGCCGGTATCCTGCCGCACCTTGCGCGATACTTCGATGATCAGCGGCCGGTCATGCAAATCAACCGAACTCTTGGGCGTGATCACGTTAATCGCTCTGCAGATAGTCGACAGTTCCGCCTGTGCGATTATTCTTACGTCTTCTCGTTGGTGCCAAAGATTCAGCCAGGCTCGCAACGTTCGGTTCGCGTAGGATCCCTCGATGATACGTAACGTTAGCTCTAGGTTGCTGCCGGTTCCGGCCTTGATCTGCCTAACAATAGACTGAGTGATTACTGCCCGATAATTACCGATGGGAAGTAGATCATTTGGATTCATCGGGGGCACTCGGCTAGCATCAAATCCGTTCAGATCGACCATGTTTGATTTCTCCTATTCAACAATTGTTTTGGAAAGCTGGGACACGCGGACGATTCTTTTCTGGTTAGTTGCACCCGATTTTTATTAGTTAAAAATACTCCGTCACGTTTTCATTTTTGCGCCGCCGTGATGGTTGTGGCGCCAACGGCACTGGTGATTGCCGCCGTCGAAGAAACTCATCTAATGCCTCCTTCTCGATGCGCCAGCGGGGTCGACCACTGCTTCGTGCCGCAACGTTGTATGCTTTGAGCTCACCGTCGCGAATCCAGTCCAACACCTTAGCGGCATCGATGCCCAGGTAACGGGCGACATCCGGTGGCGTCATGGAGATTTTCATCGCTGTGACTCCGTTCGACCCTGCTCCATCCGGATGACGGCGCGAAGGAGTGTTTGCAGGGCCAGATGCTCGGCGTCCAGTGCACGCAGCCGGGCACGAATGCTGTCGGATGATAGGCCGCGCAGCATCTCGGTGGCTGAAGTATCTGGTGTGGTCGACGTGGTAGGTGTGTCATTCATCACCCCTATTAAGACAGGGTGATTTTGCCGCGTCGTATGCAGATAGGTGCGTGATAGTGGCGGATTGTGGCGCTAGGAATTTGCCTGTACCACATCATTCCATACGAATGCTCGTACGATATCCGCCTCTACCCCTGACCCTAGGTAAAGTGATAAAGGGCCGTAGGGATGAATGCTTTGTCCGAATGCTCTTCAAAACTCGGGGTGCATCTCCCTTTCCGGTTTGCCTTTCAAGATCGGTTTTTTTTGCTGCGCCACCCAGTTGGATTAGAGATTTCAAAACATGAGCTTCTGATTCTTCTAGCTCAATCGGCGGTTGGCCATCGATTTGGCAGGAATGGTTACGTAAGAAACATTTAACAGGCTTCGATTTGGGCCGTTTGTTTTGAGCTAAAACTTCGCAATACAGTAACCGGATTTTTCTTGCTGTCTTCGTCGGGCTTTTTGTACTGATTACTGGCCACGGTGGCAACTTCCGCACGAGCGCGGGGGCAACTTTCTCTAGGAGGGTATCTGCTTTAGCGTAGATGGCAATCGCCATGTCGATTTTTGTGCGGCATTTCCTGGCTGCGTTTTTTGCCTTACTAATTTCTTTTTTGGCTTCGTCGGCCGCCATGTAGGGCGCGGCCATTTTATGTCTCGTCGCCCGGTTCCAAACAAAACTAGGCTCTGGATGATTCGGCAGACCCAGTACGTAATTCACTCGCGATTGATGGTTGTGCTCTTCGGAAGAACGTTGCTGCACTGTGACCCAGAATTCTGGCTCGGAAAACATCCGAAGCAGCGCGACAAGCCGTCTACAATGCGCCGTCATTTTCTAATCCTCTTTGTCGAAAGGCAAACTGTATACCGTTTTGTCGAAAGGCAAACTGTATACCGTCCGCTGGTTAGGATATCGGTGGCTGTCAATCGTGTGCAGTTGGACGGTCGCACCCGGGTAGTTTTTCAATCTAACGCGTTTTTGATTTCTTTACAGGTGGTGGAAACAACCACTTCCGAACATGATCCGCCACGGCCACCAGCCGAGTATCATCGATTCGTTCGCGATAGTGCGCAGCCATTGAGCCATCAGCATGGCCCATGATCAAGTCTACCGCCACTTGGTCGCGGCTCCCGCCCGCTTCAGTGGCGAACGTATGCCGCAAAGTGTAGAAGGAAAGCCCGTCTCGGTGCAGGTCATTTGCGACAAGCAGCTTGGTGAATTCGTTCCCCAGCGAATTGGCTCCGCCTTTGTCTTTGTGCCAGGGTGAACCGTACTTGGTGATGAACACGAAATCCCGATGGACTTCGTCATTTGGCTCGGGCCGCCTGTCGATGGCCGCCTTCAATGCTTTGATCGTCTCCGGCCACAGTGGGCTGCGGCGATCGACACCCGTCTTCGGTCGGGGAAAACTCAGCCAGCCGTGTAGCAAGTCTATGTTCCGGAATCTCAATTGCCCGCAATCTGCATTCCCCAGACCGCAATTGATGCCCAGCAAGATCATCGCCCGTAACTGGCCATCCGCTGCAGCGATGAGATTTTGCAGCTCGACGGCCATGAAGAGCCGGACCGGCTTATCGTTCCGCTCCCGCCGTAAGGCTGACTTACTTGGCCGCTTGAAATTCGGTCCGTATCGCACCGGTTTGTCGATCAACCCGGCTTCAAACGCATACTTGAACACGGAGCGGATTTTCTGAACAACTCCGCCCAGCGCCCAGGCCGCTCTTGTTTTGGCCAGCGATGCCCGCAGCGATTCGAAATCATCTGACGCCATATCATCGACCAACCGAGTTTTGCCGAAGTGGCCGACAAGCAATTCGCACGCGGTATACAGCGTCTCAAAATGCCGGCGAGAGATTTCCCGCGTTTCAACGGCGTTTTCCTTCACCGTCAAGAAACGGTTGCATAGTTCGCGGACAGTTAGCCCGTCACCCGCAACCCGAGGTGTCCTCCCGGCCAACAGGTCGTCACGCTGTTCGAGCCATAATTCCAGTGCCGCGGTTCCTTGGGTGTCTGTTGACACCTTGCCAAAGTAACGGAGTTTCCCCCGTACCTTTTTGGCCCAACGGCCTGTCGCGTGAGGAAACAGCGGGAAGTCGGAGCGAGGTTTGCGGGGCTTGTGACCCGTTGCTGTTCTGGGGATACTTTGAGGCATGTTGACGGGTCCGGCGAGGCATCGGGTGTCAAAACGGGTGTCAACAGCATGATACTCGAAATCGGAAAAACGTCAATTGGATCGTAAAAATGTGATGTTTGCGGGCGTAGCTCAGTTGGTAGAGCGCTAGCTTCCCAAGCTGGATGTCGAGGGTTCGAGTCCCTTCGCCCGCTCTCTTGTTAGAATGTCGCATCTCTTTGGCGATGCGCTGTTTGCGTCGGTTAAAAGAATTTGAGCGTCAACAACCGCACGCTCAATAATTTTGCCTATCTTGTCAGCAATTGTCCTCTCTTCGCTGGTTTGCGCAGTAACCAGTGCAAACTGAGGTGCAAACTGGGAATCGTCGGTTTGCACTGTCTTAGCCTGAATGTCGTGGGTTAGCGGCAAAGATGGAAGTGAATTTAGGGCTGCATGAACGTCAAGCAACTTTGGGTCGGTGTAGGTGTTCATCGTCAGCGAAATATCACTGTGTCGCATGGCAGCCTGTGCCGTGCGCGGTGCGACGCCGCCCTTGCTCAATAGAGTGCTGAATGAGTGACGCAACGCATGAACGTCTAGCGTGCGACCACGCTCGTCTCTCTTGGGAATCCCGGCCAGCACCAAATCGCGATCAAGTATCCGAATTAACCCCGATGGTAAGCCATTCGCGTTGCCCGCAGCCAAACTAAGCCCACCATCAAACCAGCCAAGACGGCCAGCAATCGCCACACTGTTTAGCGTGTTTCTCACGCAAGCCTCTGGCAGTGGATTTTCAGCTTACTCAGCAGCTCGTCGGCACAAAAGGCGTGCCGTTCCAAAGTACCCCGTAACGAGTTATATTTAGCTCGCATTTAATTCTCACCACGAGGTTGCCAATGCCGTCCCCGCATATCCCAGCTAAAAAACGAATCACTTCGGGATCGAAGTCCATTAAACCTCAAAAAGAATCTGAGGCATATCAGAGGGCAGTGAAGGCCGCGCGCGCGAGGGCCAAGGCGATGGCGAAAAAGCCCGGCAAAAAATAACCACTCTCACTAACGCGGGCCAGAAACTCTTGCCGGTGTTGATGGACGGCGACGAGTTGCCGCAATTATGTTAAGCATCAAGGCAGCCAAGACGGCCAGCACTAAGGTGCTCGGCTCGGGGACGGCAGTGACCTGAATAGCTGCGACATTGGGGGCCCAACCGGTGTCTTCGCGGAAGATACCGACACCAGCAGCACCGCCATCGGCGTAGTTGCTGGCCGTGCTGGTATTCATATACTCGTCGTCAGGATTCACGTCTGTGCCTACCGATGGCGCACCCTCTGGCAACCCGTAATTCAACGAAATGTATGGTCCAGGTGCGCCGATTGGATTTGCGCCATAGTTCTGTGTGTTGTATGCCACTCCAAAGATGACGGTATCAGGCACCGTTACACCCGTGAAATCGAAATTGACCGGGAATGCGGTACCGCTGGCACCATTGGCCGTATGCCAGGGGACATGGACGGTTTCTGTCCGAGTCGCGATGAGTGAACCCACTGAAGTGCCCGATCCAGGATTGTAAAAGTTAAGAGTAAGCGGCTCGTCGTAACCTGTGGCGTCGCCGACACCAGGCCAATCGGACTGATTCGCCCAATCGCTCATGGTAATCTGGACATTCGTCAGCGCACGGGACGAACCTGCAAAGCTAATCTCGTTACCAAACTCAGAGGTTTGTTCTGCCTGATATCCCCAACTGGGGACATTATTCGGCAGCGGTGAAGGTGTATTGTCAAATATAACCTCTGCATTTGCTGCCTGCATCGAACTGAGTGCGCTAATTAGCGGGAATTGCATCAAGCATCGTGCTGGCTTCACATCAGCCTAAGCCTGAAAATCCCGACGGACTAGCGTTAGCCCGCCGCGTCGACCAGGGCGACTATCGCCTGGTGGATCGCTGTTGGTAGACTAGGCCACGCGGCGACTATTTTGGCTAAGTCTTGTGCAAACCGGACTGCAAACTGGCGCAAGATCAAAAAAAGAGTCGTGTTTTCTAGTGCCGTTTTGCTGTGCTGGTTTGTTCCCAAGCTGGATGTCGAGGGTTCGAGTCCCTTCGCCCGCTCTTAGATTCTGTGTTGTAAGTCGTTTGTAGCGTGCTGTTTTCGTTTGTAATCAGTTTTTCTGCCTCCGCGACTGCTCGCTCGATAATCTTGCCTATCTTGTCAGCAATTGTCACCGGTTCGCTACTCTGCGCAGAGTTTGGTGCAACACAATCGGGGGCGACTTGCTGACGGTCAGCCTGATCGTTCGTCAGGGAGAGCGATGGAAGTGAGTTCAAAGCCGCGTGAACGTCAAGCAACTTTGGGTCGGTGTAGGTGTTCATCGTCAGCGAAATGTCACTGTGTCGCATGGCAGCCTGTGCCGTGCGCGGTGCGACGCCGCCCTTGCTCAATAGAGTGCTGAATGTGTGACGCAACGCATGAACGTCTAGCGTGCGACCACGCTCGTCTCTCTTGGGAATCCCGGCCAGCACCAAATCGCGGTAGGACAAAAACGTACTTGGCGTTTCACTCCGAAAGAATAGATGAGTTCTTGGCACTCCCGGGCGGTGCCATCAAACGCGTGGGTTTTTGAGAATTGCAGAGCGGATCAAAACCGGTGGTTTTATGCGATGTCTCATTATTCGTATTGGTAGATGAGGCTCCTGTACGTTACCAACCCGGACAAGTATCGGTCAGCCGGCCGCCACCAAATTCGATAATTGATAATTCTAGTGCCATCAAATTTTGTCGGTGGTACCGTGACTCGTTAACGATAGCAATTCGGGCCGAGGTGGTGCGTCCGCGTATGGCGATGTCAATGTTACGATTACGGCAGCGGACCTCGATAACGACCAACATAGCCCAAGTGTTGCGGTGATAGTTAATGTCAAGCCAACGGTGTCAATCGCAGCACAGCGGCCGTTTGATGGCCCAAGTGGTCTTTTGAGCCATCAGAATTCTTCCAACAGACTTCGGGCTTAGCACGAGACTCGAACACAGGCATTTCTCGGCGTCCCTGTGGCCAAAAGGGAACGCGTTGGATTTTAACAACTTTTTTTGAGCTGTTCACGATCCGCGCTGGATCAGCAGTGCGCATGCTGCGAGCTACCTTTGCACAGGTTGTGCCGGCGGCTTCTATAGTCATCGGCAAATCGCCTTATCTTCAGCCGAAGGTAGCTCATCCTTTCAACTTGAACCAACCGAAGACCAATCAGCTATGGCCATATTTTTTAGCCGCGAATCGAAGCAACGGAACAAAAAAAAGAAGTCTGGTAAAGTCAGGCGCAGGTTCGAGCGGCTGGAAGATCGGAGCCTGCTGGCTGCATACAACGTGACGAATCTCAACGACAGCGGTGCGGGTTCATTGCGTCAGGCGATCTTGGACGCGAATGCCACACCGGGTTTGGATTCGATCGACTTCAGCATCGCAGGGACGATCACGCTTACCAGCGGGGCATTACCCATGGTGACCGATGCGGTCAAGATCGACGGGACCACCGCGCCGGGCTACAGCGCGCCGAATCCGGTGGCGCAAATCGATTTCAACAATTTTGGTGGGCTCAATTTGAATGCCCAGGCGTCGGGATCGGTGATCGAGGCGCTGTCGCTGGTTCATGCGAAAGCGGATGCGATTACGCTGAACAAAACACGCTATGCCACGATCTCCAATGATTTCATCGGTTTGGATATGGACGGCGAGACGGCCGACGCGAATCAGGGCATAGGCGTGACGCTGATGAACGCATCGAACAACGAAATTGAAGGAAATGTCATTTCGGCGAATCAGAAGAGCGGCATCTCTTTGAGCGGCAGTTCGGGAAACACGATTCTGGGGAACAAGATCGGCACGGACGTCGGGGGCACGGTCGATTTGGGTAACGGAATGAATGGAATATTCCTGGCTGCAAAGTCGAACAGCAATACGATCGGCAGCAACTTGAACGGCAACTTAATTTCGGGCAACAATAATTACGGCGTGTTGATTAACAGCGGTTCGACACTGAACACGGTAAGCGACAACATCATCGGGTTGAACGCAGCGGCCAGCGCAACTCTGGGCAATACGCTGGATGGCGTGAAAGTGCAGAACGCCAGCGGAAACATCATCGGTCAAACCAATTCGGTGACAGGAACCACCTATAACGATGCCAACAATGGCACGGCAATTACCTCTACCGTGGATGGTTGGCAGGGTATCCGGGCCGCAGCCACGCCTGGCCAATACATGATGACCGGCACGTCGGGAAACGACGGAATCCTGTTCATCGGTACGCTCGATGGAAATACGGGAACGACTTATCAGGTCGATGTTCCCGGGATGTACGAGACATCGGTTTACAGTCCCGATCTGATGTCAAACGGCGAGATCATGCTGGTCGGTACGTATCGGGTCACTTCGGACTCGCCGGTGGTCCACGGGTTCGTGTTTCAGGGAACCTCAGACGATCTGAACGATCCGGCGCATTACACGACGATTGATTACCCTGGGGCGCAATACACCTATGTACACAGCGTGGCCAACGGACTGGCGGTGGGCAATTACGACGACGTGGCGCTGCAAAGCCAAGGGGGGCTACCGTATGGGCCTAGCCAGGCATTTATTTACAACACCTCCACTGGACAGTTTGTGACGCATGTTGTGTATCCCGGCTCGAAATCGAATTCGGTGTACACCATTTGGTACAACGGCGGGACCAGCTACACGCTGGCCGGCGGATATAGCAATGGCTTTGCCAGCAATTTTGCCAATCAGGATTCGCCGATCGGCAGCGCGTTTTTGGTCGATTACGATTCGGCGACGGGCAAGTTTTCGCACTGGACGACGTTTGTCGATCCCAGTGGAAAGAATTTGCTGACGCACTTCCAGGGCCTGAGCAGTGTTGAGGCGGGCGTTTACACGATCGCGGCGGATTCGGCAGAGGTTGGAACGGGGACTCCCGTTGCAGGATCGTTCGTCACTGTCGTCCGCAATGCCGATGGATCGTTTGGTGCGGCCACTTGGTATCAGCTACATTACACGGGTTTAGATCCGACGACCAACATCACCAGCGCCGACTCTATCTATGGCGACGCGGTGGTTGGCCCGGTGCTTGGCGCGGGATTCAACTATCAGGCGCTGGTCAATATTGGGTTCGACTTGTCGAACGTCATTAGCGGCAACGGCGGCAACGGCATTGAGCTTAGCGGCGCCAGTAATAACCAGATCGCGCAGAATTACATCGGCACCGACTTCACCGGCATGATCGATTTGGGCAACCAGGGGTCCGGCGTCGTGATTACGAATGGCTCGAACGGAAACATGCTCGGCGGCACGGTTTCGGGGGGCAATGACCCGACCGGCGGCGATATCGTGATGCCGGCGCTCGGAAACGTGATTTCCGGCAACAACATCGACGGTGTGCAGATTACTGGGAAGGCGACAGGTAATCAGCTCAGCGGAAACTTCATTGGCACCGATGCGACGGGTGACGCCGCGCTGGGCAATACGCACGACGGTGTGGTGATTTTCCAAGCCAACGGCAATTCGCTGATCGGTTGCAGCTTCACCGAAAGCCCGTTCGTTTATTACAACGTGATTAGCGGCAACGGCGGCAACGGATTGTGGATCAACAATGCGAACAACACCACGGTGCAGGGCAATTTCTTTGGGCTAGGGGCAAACAATAGCAGCGCGGTCGGCAACGGGATGAACGGCGTGGTGGTGGCGGGCACATCGGCACATACGACGCTCGGCGGGCCAATTCCGCTGGGCAACGTGGTGTCGGCGAACGTGCTCAACGGCCTGGTGTTGCAAGACAAGGCCAGCTATTTCGTCTCGTACAACACGTTCGCGGGAGTCGCGGCGTTTGAAGACACGCCCAATTCGGCTTATGGCAACGGCGAGGATGGCGTGTTGATTACTTCGACCGGCGGACACAATTTATTTCGCACCTGCGTGATTTCGCAGAATCACCTGAACGGCATTCACATTACCGGCTCGGCCCAGGGTGTGGACATTGTCGGCATCATCGCCGGCTTGGATTGGAACGGATTTACGAACATGGGCAACCACCGCGACGGCGTTTTGGTTGACGGTAGTGCCCACGATATCGTCATCGGCGGCCCGCAGCCCACGTTCAACGTCATTCCACTAAATGCATTTTCCGGAAACGGTTGGTACGGCGTCGATGTGGAGGGCAATGCGCATAACGTCGCAATCAACCACAGCGTCATTGGTACTGACGTGACTGGGACACATGCCATCGGCAATGCGTACGGAGTGGTGATCGGCGGCAATACCAGCCACGTATCGATTGGCTCAACCGACAGCAACTTGCCGACGGTGATCAGCGGCAACAATGCCAGCGGCGTGATGATTCAAAGCGGCCACAACGACACGATCGTCGGGACGAAAATTGGCACCGATATCAGTGGCCAGCATGCGATGGGCAACGGTGCGGCCGGCATTTACATCGTCAATAGCTCCAATAACATGATCGGCGGCAAGGGGGCCGATACCGGCAACATCATTGCCAACAACAATTCGCAGGGAGTGCTGGTGCAACAGGGAACGGGCAATGGAATTTTGCAGAATTCGATCTACGGCAACGGCGACGGGGGAATTCTGCTGAATTCGGGCGCCAACAATAATCAAGCTGCGCCGGTCATCACCAGCGTTCGCACGACTTCGCAAGCAGTGCAAATTGGCGGCACATTGACCAGCACGCCGAACAAAACCTTCACGCTGGAATTCTTTGCGTCGAGCACCAACGACGGTTCGGGCCAGCAGTATTTGGGCACGACGACGGTGAAAACCAATAAGAATGGAGTCGGGATATTCACATTCTTCGGCCCGGTGCCCTCGATCGTCGGCACGACCTACTTCACGGCCACGGCGACCTCAGTTAGCAACAACACGTCGGAATTCTCGACGGCGGTTACGTAGCACTCCGGTAAGACGCGTGAACAGGAGCGTCTGTTATCGTCGCGTGTGGGAAGTGGCGATTCTCGACGATTCGACGTCACTTCAGCTGATGTCTCACTCTCAAAACTTGACGCAACTCTTGTCCCGGAAATAAGAAAGCCCTTCGATGTGCTCGTCAAAGGGCAATTCGTCCAGTCAAGTCGGGGCAACTGGACGGCTGTTGAACTTTTTCTCACAGCCCTGTCAAGCTGGGATGTCAAGACAGAGCACCTGCCGTGATTTCAAACCTTTAGAGTAAACCTTATGATTTTATAATTCCTTTTCCAGTGCCGATGGCTTTGCTATTATGGTTAAAGTCTATGGCTTTCCAAACGTGAAGCGTCGATGAAGCGGTCAGCCTTTGCCACGCACGGGGAATTTCAGTTTCCGACTCGCCACCGCCGATGACGCGGAAACGCTCGCTCTTTTGCACACGGCGATCGCCGAGCATCTGACCCGATTGCACGGCCATGGTCCCTGGTCCACCAAGACGTCTCACAAAGGCGTCCTGTACGCGATGCGTACGTCGCAAGTCTTCGTGGCGCGCCAAGGCGCTGAGATTGTCGCAACTCTGCGACTGACAACCAAAAAACCTTGGGCCATCGATACTAATTACTTCACGAAGTGTTGCAGACCGCTGTACCTGCTGGCGATGGCCGTTACACCAGCAAAACAACATCGAGAAATCGGCACATGGTGCTTCGAAGAGACCAAACGGATTGCGAGGGCCTGGCCCGCGGATGCAATTCGTCTTGATGCTTATGATGGGAATGCCGGTGCCGGAGGCTTTTATGCAAACTGCGGCTGCGCGGAAGTTGGACACGTCACGTATCGGGACACGCCTCTCGTCTATTACGAGATTCTATTGCCGTAGTCGGCGCGTCCAAGCCTGTGGGATGCCGCGGCAGTCGTGGCTAACGCCGTTAGCCTTTACCACGACGCAAACGTACTCACGGAAACAAAATAGCCTCTCGATGTGAGCCGGCGGTGGGCTTCAAAACGAGCCAAGGTCGGGGCTAATGGATTTGAACTGATTCTCGAAAAACGTTGGTTTGATGGAGCGTTTCTTCGGAGGGAACGACCGACCCGTCTCAAATTCATCGCAGAGATGAGTTTACGGAACGCCTTGGATGCGCCATCAATGGAATGAGTTTAGACACGCCTGGGGGCTGAGTCTAATTCGGTACTATATGAATGACATCTGGGCCTAGGGCTGATGAAACTCAGCCTGCTGGCGTTGGTAGTATTCGAATTCATCGGCTGGGACAAGCCAGAACATCCCAGCACGTGCCACGTCGGAAATTACCACCATGCCATCCGGTTCAATATATCCATACTGATAATGCCGTACCGGCAGAGGGATATGGCACTTCGTGCGCGG
>Ga0182024_10007268_pt1 | contig 23931 bp, 18 predicted proteins | sample P32metaG_FD_120480 | JGI IMG/M metagenome (GOLD analysis project Ga0182024, IMG submission 120480) | Permafrost microbial communities from Stordalen Mire, Sweden - P3-2 metaG (Illumina Assembly) | ecosystem: Environmental > Terrestrial > Soil > Wetlands > Permafrost | place: Sweden: Stordalen... | reverse complement strand
TGCAGCACGGCGTCCAGGACTACCAGACCATGGTGCAGTGCTTCCAGGCGATGGACCGGTTTCCGGTCACCAAGCTGGTGCGGGTGCCGTGGAACGAGCCCGGGATCGTCGGCAAGGTGCTCGACGCCGGCGCCTACGGGGTCATCTGCCCGATGATCAATTCGCCCGAGGAAGCACGCGCGCTCGTCTCCTACGCGCTCTATCCACCGAAGGGCGCTCGCAGCAACGGCCCGATCCGCGCGTCCACCTATGGCGTCGCCGGCACGTACCAGAAGACCGCGAACGATGAGGTGCTGGTCATTCCGATGATCGAGACGCGGCAGGCGGTCCAGAACATAGACGCGATCCTCGATGTGCCCGGCATCAGTGCGATCTATGTCGGCCCGAGCGACCTCGCCTTCTCGATGGGCAAGACACCGGCGCTCGACAGCGAGGATTCCGAGCAATTGGGCATGTACGAGAAGCTGTTGGTGGCATGCAATAAGCGCGGAATTTACCCCGGCATCCATTGCGGCGCCCCGGCCTATGCCGCGCGGATGATCAAGATGGGGTTCCGCCTGACGACGATCGCCAATGATAGCGGTTTGATGGCGAAGGCGGCGCGCGAGGCGGTCGCGGGCGTGTGGGCCGAGGTCGGCAACTTCCGCTGAGCGGCGGACAATAGCGCTGGGCCGCGCCTCGCGCGGTTCGGCTTAGGCGCCGAGGCGGTCGGCGAGCTCGGCGAATCCGTCGACGATAATATCGGTTGCCGGGTTCGGGTTGGGGTCGGGCGGGCCGGCGGCGCCCCATTCGTCGGCGCGGCGGATGAAGGCGGTGCGGTAGAATTCGGCGCGCGCCGCGTCGAGGTCGAAATTGTGGCAGGCGACCATCAGGATCTCGCGGGGCGATGCCTGCAGCAGGTGCGCGGCGCGCTGGTAGGCTTCGGGCCTGGTCTTGTAGACGCGCAGCATCTCGCAGGCGATGACCGCGTCCCAGGCGATGTCGTTGCGGCGCGAGACGGCGACGACCAGCGCCAGGCTCAGGATCGTGAACGACACGCAGAGATAACGCCGCTTCAGCCGTTCGAGCGCCGGCACGAAATCGGGCCAGGCGTCGAGCTGATGCCAGCGACCGGCGATCGCAGCGCGGTCCTCCGCGTTGAACGCCGCGATCCCGGCCTCGCCGAGCAGATCGTCGAGCACCTCGTGATGCACATCGTCGATGTTGAAGCCGGGATCGACCTGGCCGAGCATCCGCCGCAGCGCGCGGCGGCGATATTCGTTCGTCAGGCGCGGCCAGTCATGCGTGACGCCTCGTTTTTGGCCGCAATCGGCGAGCACAGCGGCGATCCCGCTATGCCAGTCGAGGATCGTTCCGCCGGTGTCGAAGGCGATGACCTTGATGCCGTCCATCTAAAACGGCGCGCGCTTCTCGACAGGGAAGTTGAACCCGACCCGTCGCATCAGGCGAGAGAAATGGTCGGGGAAGGGGTCGCGGCGGTGCATCGTCGCGGCGTTGTCCCACAGCACCAGATCGCCGACGCGCCAATGATGCGCGTAGACAAACTCCGGCCGCGTCGCGTGGCGGCGCAATTCGTCGAGCAGATCGAGGCTCTCCGGCTCGGATAGGCCCTCGATCCGCGCGGTGTGATTCATGCTGAAATAGAGGCCCTTCTCGCCGGCGAGCGGATGGGTGCGAACCAGCGGGTGGACCACCTCGGGCGCCTGAAGACGTTGCTCATCGGTGAGCTGGATGCCAACCCGACGATCGGCGGTGGCGGCGGAGTGCACGCCGCGCCTCCCCTCGACCTTCGCCTTCAGATCGGGCGGCAGGGCGGCGTAAGCCGCGCCGAGATCGCAGAACCAGGTGTCGCCGCCCTCGGGCGTCACCTCGACCGCGTAGAGGATCGTGCCGGCGGTCGGCTGCGCCATGAAGATCTGGTCCATATGCCAGTTCAGCTCCTGGTTGCCGAGCCGGCCGATCGGCTTGCCCTCCTCTTTCTTGTTGGAGACCAGCAGCACCTCGCGGCGGCCCGTCGTGCGGGTCTGGCGCAGATGGATTTCGACATCGCCGAGGTTTTGGGCGAAGGCGACGAGATCGTCCTCGTCGAGGCGCTGGTCGTGGAACACCAGCACCTTGTGGGCGAGCCAGGCCTCCTTGATCGCCGTCATCGCCCCGTCGTCGAGGCGGGCGAGGTCGACACCGGAAACTTCGCCGCAAAAGCTTGTCGCCAGTCGGCGGACGCTCAGGTCCATCTGGATCCTCCCGGAAGCTTGTTGCCCGCACTATAGGGCGGTGCTGGCGCCGGGCGCGAGGCCGATGGCGGCGCCCCTCCGCGCAACGGCACCTCGCGCAAAAACCAGGTCAGGACGAAGGCCAGCGCGGCGAGCGCCGCGGCATAGAGAAAGACCGGTTGGAGCGCGGCGGTAAACGCGTCGAGATAGAGGGTTCGGGTCGCGATCGGCAGCGCTTGGATGGCAGCGGGGGCGGTCGCGGCGGGCAACACCGTTCCAGCGGGGGCATGGGCCGCGAGACTGGCTGTCAACCGCGCGGTGAAGATGGCGCCGAACAGCGAGACGCCGACCGAGCCGCCGATCGAGCGAAACAAGGTCGTGCCCGAGGTCGCGACCCCAAGATCGCGGTAGTCGACCGCGTTCTGCGCCGCCAGCACCAGCACCTGCATCACCAGGCCGACGCCGAGCCCCAGGACGATCATGTAAAGGCACGCGCTCCAGGTGCTGGTCGCGATGCCGAGGGTCGAGAGCAGGCCGAGGCCGATCGTCATCACCGCCGTGCCGACGATCGGAAACGGGCGGTAGCGGCCGATCCGGCTGATGATCCGCCCGCCGGTGATCGAGGTGATCAGCACGCCGCCCATCATCGGCGTCAGGGTCATTCCCGCGCCGGTCGGGCTCGCTCCTTTCACCACCTGCAGGTACAGCGGCATGAAGGTGACCGAGCCGAATAGCGCGAGGCCGACGATGAAGCCGACCGCGCAGGCGATCGCGAACACGCGATTGCCGAACAGATGAAGCGGCACGAGCGGCTCGGCGGCGCGGTGCTCGATCACAATGAAAGCGGCAAGCGACGCCAGCGCCAGGCCCGCAAGGATAGCGCTGGTCGGCGATTGCCAGGCAAAGCCGTGGCCGCCGAGGCTGGTGAGCAGGATCAGCGCGGTCAGCATCGTGGCGAGGAAGATCGCGCCGGCGACGTCGATACGGGGACGTCGGCGCGGCGCGGGGGCGGTGAAGGCCCAGCCGATGATCACCAGCGCGACGAGGCCCAGCGGCAGGTTGACGTAGAAAATCCAGCGCCAGTTCAGCTGCTCGACAAAAAATCCGCCGATCAGCGGACCGAGCAGAGTCGATAGGCCGAAGACGCCGCCGAAGATGCCTTGGTAGCGGCCGCGCTCGCGCGGTGAGAACAAATCGCCGACCACCGCCATGATGGTCACCATCAATCCGCCGCCGCCCAGCCCCTGCAGGGCGCGGAAGGCGATCAGCTCGCCCATCGAGCGGCTGAACCCGCACAGCGCCGAGCCAAGCAGGAACAACAAGATCGCCGATTGCAGCACGATCTTGCGGCCGAACAAATCGCCGAGCTTGCCGTAAAGCGGCGTCACGATCGTGGTCGCCAGCAGATAGGCGGTCACGATCCACGAGAGATGCGCCAGCTCGCCAAATTCGCCGACGATTGTCGGCAACGCGGTCGAGACGATCGTCTGGTCAAGCGAGGCGAGCAGCATCACCAGCATCAGCGCCGCGAAGATCGTGCGGATCGGCTGGTTCCCGGCATGGAGGCGGGGCGGGGGCGGGCCCGCGTCGGGCATGGAAGTCTCCGAAATCTCGAGCGTGTGTGCGATGGCAAACGGCTCAGTCGCCACAGTTGGCGCAGAATTGCTTCTTCATTAGGGGCGCATGCCGGGTTTGCCCGCATTTCTGTGGACCGTTGCCTCGGCATTCGTAAGATAGCATCGTAAGATAGCGCTACGGTTTCGCGAATCCACCCGGCCGCCATCCCAATCCCTTAGGGAGCCCTGCATGGAACACAAGCTCATTTCCGGCGACAACCACATCGACCTGACCTATTGCCCGGCCGATCTGTGGTCGTCCCAGGCGCCGGCCAAGTGGAAGAAGCTGGCGCCGCGCGTCGAGGAGCGCAATGATGGCCAGCATTGGTTCGTCGACGACACCGACCGTGGCATGTGGAACGGCGTCGGCCCCGGCTTCCTGCCCTACACCAAGGGCTCGTTCGATCATATCGACGAGATGAAGGAGGGCGGCTTCGAGTGGAACTCCTATCCCGGCGCCCAGCCGCGGCCGACCACCCCGGAATTACGCCTCGCCGATCTCGATCGTGACGGGCTCGAAAAGGAGATCATCTACGGCTGCCTGATGGTTAACGATCTGCTCAACGACGCCGATCTGCGCATCTGGGTCAACCAGCGGTACAACGACTGGGCCGCCGATTTCGCCAAGCGCTCGGACCCGAACCGGGTGTTCCCGCTGGCGATTATCCCCAACACCGACCCTGCCGCGGCGGCGGCAGAGGTGCGGCGTTGCGCCAAGCTCGGGCTGAAGGGCGGCGACCTCGCCTTCAAGCGCATGACCCCGCCGCTCTACCACCCGGCCTGGTTCGCGCTGTGGGAGGCGTCGGCCGAGTGTAAGTTCCCGATCTCGTTCCACTCGACCGGGTTCAAGGCGGTGCGCGCGCCCGATACGCCCGAGATGGAAAAAGAGGTGTTCACCCAGTGGCGGCTGGTGCGCTCGTCGCTGTTCCAGCTCGACACGATGGAAGTGCTCGTGTCGGTCCTGGCTTCGGGCGCCTGCGAGAAGTACCCCGAGTTCAATTTCATCCTCGGCGAATCGGGCGTCACCTGGCTGCCCTACGTGTTCGATCGGCTCGACACCGAGTATCACGACCGGGCGCGCAGCCTCGGCTTCAAGATGAAGCCGAGCGATTATTTCCGTCGCCAGGGTTTTGTTACGTATCAGCAGGACAAGTACCTGGAGCCGATCGTGCCGCTGATCGGCGAGGACAACATCATCTGGGGCGCCGACTATCCGCACCCGGACTGCATCTGGCCGAACTCGCGCGAAACCTTGACCAAGAACCTCGCCGGGTTCTCGTCGAGCACGCAGAAGAAGATCGTCCACGACAACGTGGTGCGGCTGTACGGGCTCAATTAAGACCGACGGAAGTTCCGTCTAGCGGCCGGGCTTGTCCCGGCCGTTTTCCTTTCAAGCACCAATCCGGCGAAAGCCGGGCCCCCCTCATCCGAGGCATGAGCGGCTGAAAATGGGCCTCGGCCTTCGCCGGGGTGGAGCATTATTCGCTCGTCACAGTCTCGGCAATCCCGGCTCGGTTCCGGGGTCGAGCTGCATGTCGAAGGCGGCGAGGAGCGCCGCGGTCGCGGCGTAATTGCCCATCAACGCGACAAGATCGACGAGCTTGCGGCGGCCGAATTGCGCGAGCGCGCTTGCGTAAGTCTCCGACGTGACCTTGCGCGCGCCGAAAATCTCGCGGCCGAGCGCGATGACGATCGCGTCGGCCTCGTCCATCTCGTCGAGGTCGCGGCGATGGCGGACGATATCGATAAGCTCGGGCGCGATGCCTTCCCGCCGCGCCTCGTCCTCATGCGCGGCCCATTCGAACTGGCTGTTGAGCTCGCGCGCGGTGACGAGGATCGCGAGCTCGCGGACCCGGCCGCCGAGTCCGGCCTCGGTGCGCAGGTAATGATTGAGCGGCCGCGAATGGCGCGACAGCTCCGGGCTGTGCAGCTGGATGCCGCCGGGACCGCGCAACCCGCGCAGGTTTGTCCCTGTCAGGTTGGCCAGCCGATCGTAGATCTCGCGCGAGTCGGTGCTCAGCTCCGCGCGGCGGGGCAGGGGCAGCCGGCACCCGGATTCCGGGTCGATGTCGTCGGGATATCTGTCGTTCGTCATTCCAGGATGCTCCTTGGCCGGACTTGATCCGGCCATCACGAATAAGTTGAAGCTATTCGTAGACCCCCGGGTCAAGCCCGGGGGAGGCGAAATTTGGGCTACCGATCGACCCAGGCGATGCGCAGGATGTTGGTCGCCCCCGGCGTTCCGAACGGGACGCCGGCGGTGATCACGACGCGCTGACCGGGCTGGGCGATGTCCTCGCGATGCGCGGCGCGCACCGCCTTTTGCACCATGTCCTGAAAATTCTTGATGTCGGTGCTGACGACGCAATGCGCGCCCCACAGCAGCGCGAGCCGGCGCGCGGTGCCGAGGTGCGGCGTCATCGCCAGGATCGGCGCGGAGGGCCGCTCGCGCGCGGCGCGCAAGGCGGTCGCGCCAGAGCTGGTGAACGACACGATCGCGGCCGCGCCGACCGTCGCCGCGACCTGGCAGGCGGCGGCGCTGATCGCGTCGGGGTTGGTGTGCTCGTGCTCCAGGAGCTTGGTCTGGAGACTGGCGAAGTAGAGCGGGTCGTCCTGCACGCGCCGGGCGATGCGATCCATCATCGCCACCGCCTCGATCGGGTACTCGCCGACCGCGGTTTCGGCCGACAGCATCACCGCGTCGGCGCCTTCATAGACCGCGGTCGCGACGTCGGAGGCCTCGGCGCGGGTCGGGGTCGGCGTGGTGATCATCGATTCGAGCATCTGCGTCGCGACGATGACCGGTTTACCGGCGAGCCGGCAGGCATGGATGATCCGCTTCTGCACGCTCGGCACGTCTTCCGGCGGCATTTCGACGCCGAGATCGCCGCGCGCCACCATCAGCGCGTCGGCGAGGTCGATGATCTCGTCGAGGCGGCGGATCGCCGACGGCTTTTCGAGCTTGACCATGAGCCCGGCGGCGTTGCCGACCAGCTTGCGACCCTCGGCGACGTCCTCGGGGCGTTGCACAAACGACAGCGCCACCCAGTCGGCGCCGTTTTCCAGCGCGAACGACAGATCGGCGCGGTCCTTTTCGGTCACCGCCGAGATCGGCAGCACGCAGTGCGGGAGATTGACGCCCTTGTGGTTCGACAGCATGCCGCCGACGAGGCATTCGGTCTCGGCGAAATCGGGGCCGCAATCGATGACCCTGAGCCGTACCTTGCCGTCGTCGACCAACAGCTCGTTGCCGGGCTGCAGCGCGCGAAACACCTCGGGATGCGGCAGCGAGGCGCGGTCCTGGTCGCCCAGGCGATCGTCGAGATCGAGCCGGAATTCGGCGCCGGCGGCCAGCTGGATCCGGCCATTGGCGAAATTTCCGAGCCGCAGCTTGGGACCCTGCAAATCGGCGAGGATGCCGATCGGCCGCCCGGTATCGGCTTCGACCCGGCGGATCGCGGTGAACAGCGCCCGATGGTCGTCATGCGTGCCGTGACTGAAATTGCAGCGGAAGACATCGACGCCGGCGTCGAACAGCGCGCGCAGCATCGCCGGGCTCGAGCTCGCGGGGCCGAGCGTCGCGACGATCTTGGCGCTGCGCTGCCGCCGCATCGCTGGCTTCTTGCCCCGCGTTCCGCGCTCAGCCGTGAGGCTCAGCGGCGACGAGTATGGCGCGAAAGTCGTTGACATTGGTCAGCGTCGGTCCTGTGACGATAAGGTCGCCAAGCGCATCGAAAAATCCCCAGGCATCGTTCTCGGCCATCGCATTCTTGATGGCGACGCCCTTCGCCGTGGCGCGGGCGATACTATCCGGCAATAAGATCGCTCCGGCATTGTCCTCGGTTCCGTCGATCCCATCAGTATCGCAGGCGATCGCCGAAATACCCTCAGCTCCGTCCAGCGCCGCCGCGAGCGACAGCAGGAACTCGCTGTTGCGCCCGCCGCGTCCCTGGCCGCGCACCGTCACCGTCGTCTCGCCGCCCGACAGCAGCACCGCGGGCAGCTTCACGAGCTCGGCGCCGACGCGCAACCCAGCGCGAAGCTGCAGGGCAATTGCGGCATGCATGAGGCCGATGTCGCGGGCCTCGCCTTCGATCCGGTCGCTGAGAACGATGGGCGTGACTCCGGCCGCTTGCGCCGCGTCGGCGGCGGCGGCGAGCGCTTGTCGCGGGCTGGCGATCAGCGTGTAGCGCGCGTTGGTGAAAATTGCGTCGCCCGGCTTCGGAGTCTCGTCTCGCGCGGCGGCGAGATGGGTCATCACCGGCGCCGGCTCGGCGATGCGGTACTTGGCGAGCACCACCCGCGCATCGGCGAAGCTCGACGGGTCGGGCACTGTCGGGCCGGAGGCGATGACCGCCGGGTCGTCGCCCGGCACGTCCGAGATCGCGATCGTCACGACCCTCGCGGGCGCGGCCGCGGCGGCGAGGCGCCCGCCCTTGATCGCCGAGAGATGTTTCCGAATCGTGTTGATCTCGCCAATCGTCGCGCCCGAGCGGAGCAGCGCACGCGTCACCGCCTGCTTGTCCTCGAGCGTCAGCCCCGGCGCCGGCAGCGCGAGCAGCGCCGAGCCGCCGCCCGAGACGAGGAACACGAGCTGGTCGTCGGCGCCGAGCCCGCCCGCGAGTTCGAGGATGCGCCGCGCCGCCAGCTGCCCGGCCGCGTCGGGGACGGGATGGCTCGCTTCCACGATCTCGATCCGCTCACAGGGGACGGCGTGACCGTGGCGGGTGACGACGAGGCCCTCGAGCGGCCCTGGCCACAGCATCTCGAAGGCGCGCGCCATCGCCGCCGATGCCTTGCCGGCACCGACTACGACCGTGCGACCGTTGACCGCCGCCGGCAGCGCCGACGCGATCGCCCGAGAGGGATCGGCGGCAGCCAGCGCGGCGTTGAACAGATCGCGCAGGAATTTGTGGGGCGCGACGCCATCGCGCGGGTTCACGTCTCGATTCCGTCTTGCCAATCTCGACGCCATTTCATATCGAGCGCGACGGAAAGACCAGCGCTAGATCGGCGCTCGCCGCCAAAGCGCACCGAGCGGTGAGCGCGACGCGGTGCCGCCCCCGCCCCGACGCCGCCTGGGAGATGACTGGAGATGACCGGGTGAGAACATTCCGCCGGCGCGGAACGACAATTGTCGCGACGATGATCCTGCTGCTTGGGCTGGTGACGGGCGGGCAGGCGGGAGCGCAGACGCCTGCGCCTGGGCCCGCCTCGGCGCCCGCCTCTGTGCCTGCACCGGCTCCCGCGCCCGCACCGGTCCTGGCACCCGCCCCAGCACCCGCCCCGGCGGCGGCGCCCGCGGAATCGTCCTTGGCTCCGCCGGAGACGCCGTTCGCCGAAATCTTCTCGCATCTGGCCGGGCATCTGCTCGGCGTCGTCGTCAATATTTCGACGACCCAGGCACCGCCGCAGCCGGCCAAGACCGCGCAGGAGGTGGCGCCCGCCTCGCCGGGCGCCTCGCTCGACGATCTGTTTCGCGATTTCTTCGGCGACAAGGGCACGCCGGGCCAGCCCGGACTGCGCGCGGCCTCGCTCGGTTCCGGCTTCATCATCGACCCGTCGGGGCTCATCGTCACCAACGCGCATGTCATCGCTAACGCCGAGCAGATCACCGTGACGCTCAGCGACGACACGGTGCTGCAGGCCCAGGTCATCGGGCGCGACGCGGTGACCGACCTGGCGCTCCTCAAGGTGGATGCGAAGACACCGCTGCCGGCCGCGAGTTGGGGCGATTCGAGCAAGGCCAAGGTCGGCGACTGGGTGCTGGCGATCGGCAACCCGTTCGGGCTCGGCGGCACGGTGACCGCCGGCATCATCTCTGCGACCGCGCGCGACATCCATTCCGGACCTTATGACGACTATCTGCAGACTGACGCGTCGATCAATCGCGGCAATTCCGGCGGGCCGATGTTCAGCCTGCAAGGCGAGGTGATCGGTATCAACACCGCGATCTACTCGCCCTCGGGTGGTTCGATCGGCATCGGCTTCGCGATTCCCGCGGCGCTCGCCCAACCGATCATCGATCAGCTCAAGACCACTGGAAAGGTCGAGCGCGGCTGGATCGGCGCGCGCATCCAGCCGGTCACCGACGACGTCGCCGAGAGCCTCGGCCTCGACAAGGCGCGCGGCGCGCTGATCGCGGCGATCGATTTGGCGAGCCCGGCGACACAAAGTGGCCTCAAGCCCGGCGACGTGATCCTCAGCTACGACGGCAAGCCGGTCGACCGCAGCCGCCAATTGCCGCGCCTGGTCGCCGACTCGGCGCCCGACAAGCCAGTCAAGGTGACGATCTGGCGCGACGGCAAGGAGGTCGAAGTGACACTGACGGTCGTCGCCTACAACCCGAGCAGGCCGCAACCGCAGCCGCCCGCGCCGGAGCAGCCGAAGCCGCCGCCGACCGTCGACGCGCTCGGGCTCAAGATCGCCAAGCTGACGCCCGATCTGCGCAAGCAGTTCTCGCTGCCCGACGCGGCGCGCGGCATCGTCATCGTCGATGTACCGCAAAACAGCGCCGGCGCCGCTCAAGGACTACGCGCTGGCGATCTCGTGGCGGCCGCCGGCAACGCCCCGGTCGCCAGCCCCGACGATTTGCTGCAGCAAGTCGCCGCGGCGAAGCACGCGGACCGTAAGAACATCCTGATCCGCGTCGAGCGTGAAGGGAATTTCCGCTTTATCACGATGCCGGTCGAGACGAGCTAGGGCAGTCTGGCTCGCGTTGTCGATGCTTCTGTTCGGGAGCCGTCGGCGACGCGAGCGGCGAGCGCAAGATGGGCACCTTAAGAAAATCAAGAGTATTGCAAGCAGCTTTCCTGTGGTTTGCGTGGGCGGCTCGGCCGGTGGCCTCGACGCCTATACCCGCTTACGGCGGCATCTGCCGGCCGACACGGGGGTTGCTGTCGTTATCGTCAATCAACTAAGTAGCTACCTTGCTTCACGAAATCGCCCGAGCGTCGATGTTCGCGGATACTGGCGGCGGTACATGACCGCATGACGGCTAAGCCGTTTCCTCATGCGTAGAATCCGAACCTGCCGTTGCCCGCCAATCGCCGATAGAAGGGGCGTGTCCCGAACGTTCCCCCGTCTATCCGCTCGGGGTGACTTGCTGTGCGGTGAAGTCCCCGAGCGTTCCGCCCGGCCCCTTTTATGCGCTCAGTGGCAAAGCTTTTTTTTGGAGAATACGATGAAGCTCAAAATAGCACTTGCTGGCGTGCTCCTCGCCGGTTTCGTCCTCCCGGCCTTAGCCCAGACGACGACCTCCTATTACGTCGTGCAAGACGTAAAGACGAAGCATTGCCAGATCGTTGACATGAAGCCGACCGCGACCGAGACGACGGTCATCGGCGGCGACGGTCAGGTTTACAAGACCCGGACCGAGGCCGAAGGTGCCATGGGGTCCGCGACGGTGTGCACCACCACTCATTAGCCGCTCCGCACCAGCGCCGCGAGGCTGCGTCACAGCGGGCTCGCGGTTTAGCGCCGCGCGTTCTTGATCATGAAGAGTTGCCCTGGCGGGGCAACGGACGGCCTCTAGGTAGAGGCCGGCCCGCGTTCGCCGGCTTTAAAAAACATAGGCGTAGTACCGCCTGGCATGGGGTCTGTTGCGCGGGGCACGCCAACGTGGTTTCTCACGGGATGAAATCTCTTCGCGTCCTTGTGATCGAGGACGACGCCCTGATAGCCATGATGCTCACCGATGTGCTGAGCGATTTGGGTCATGGGGTTTGCGCGACCGCGGCCACACCGGCCGAGGCGGTCGCCGCCGCTCGTCAGCAGGGCCCCGATTTCGTGATTTCGGATGTGAAATTGCGCAACGGAAGCGGTGTCGAGGCGGTCGAGGAAATACTGCGGAGCGGGCCAATCCCGCATATGTTCATGACCGGAGACCCGGTGGGGCTGAACCTGCGTTTGCCGAACGCGGTCGTGGTCCGCAAGCCCTTTGCTACCGCCGCGCTGGCTAAGGCGATCGAGAAAGCGCTCGGGGCCGCCGGCGCGTCCTAGCCTCTACGACATCCGCGGAAACGTCATCGAAACAATGGTACCCGGCGACGCGTCGGATATCGTCACGCGACCGTTGAGCTGCCGAGTGAGCGCCTCGATGATGCTCGTGCCAAGGCCGCTCTTTGCCGGCGGTTCGGTTAGGGACGTAGTCATCCCCACCCCGTTGTCGGAGACCGAGAGGCGCCAGCTCGTCGTGCTCGACTCGAAACGAACGACGATCGCGCCCTCGCCGCCGTGCGGAAATGCGTGCTTGAGGGCGTTGATGACGAGTTCGGTGACGATGAGGCCCATGCTGACCGCGTGCTCGGAAGTCACGGTGCCCGCGGCAGCTTCAACTCGCAGCAAGATGGGCTGATCGTCGGGGATCATCGATGCGGCCAAGCTGTCGCACAGCCGGGTCAGGTACGATCCGGCCTCGATTTGCTCGCCATAGGCCGATGGATCCAGTTGCTCCTGCACCGTCGCGATCGCCAGCACTCGCTCGTGCGCTTCGCGAAGGTGCTGACGCGTTTCGTCCGACTGGACCGTCGCCGCCTTCAGCAACAGGATGCTGGCGATGATCGATAGGCTGTTATTGACCCGGTGGCCCATTTCCTTGAGCAGAAGGTCCTTTTGGCTGAGGAGCTCGTCCTTCTCCCTTTCAAGGGTGCGGCGCTCCGTATTGTCTTCGATGGCGAGCAACAGGCTGGTGGCGCCGTTTCCCTCGTAGAAGATCTTGCGGGCATTCAGCAGCATCGAGCGCCGCCCGATTGACGGAAACTCGTGCTCGACCTCATATTTTTCGATGGTGGTGTGCCTCGGGATAATCTCTTCGAGGAGCTTACGAAGGTCCGGAATGTCCCATTGGCCGTTGCCCAACTCGAATAAATGCCTGCCCTCGGTTTCCTGGCCGCTCACCTTGAAGGCGGTATAGAACGACCGGCTGGCGGTGACGACCCGCAACTCCTCGTCGAGCACAAGGAGCGGCTCGCGAACCGTATCGACGATCGCTTGCTCCAGGGTGCGGCGTCCGGCGACGCTCGCGAGCGGGGATTCATCAACCATGTCGTGTGTGCGACATCATAACGTTGCCGCTAGGCATTTTCGTGATGCTCCGCTCGCGTCGCAGTGTCAAGAATGCGATCGACGGATGCGTAGCCGTTAGCGCTGCGCCGTGTCGAAGACAGGCGCCTGCGCATAGCACTCGACACGTTGACGCTGGGAAAATCGGAAGAGAAGAATTGTGAATTGCGGGCGGCACAGCGGTCGAGCGCCGTGGCCTGGATGCGGTCAGCGGGATAGGCATCCGTGACTGACGCGACGGCGCGCGTGCCGTAAAGCGCCACCACTATCGCGACAACCAATATACCGGCGATCTTCGCTTTCAACTTGGGAATTCTCGCGTTGGTCAGCCGCGCATGTATAGTCGACGGCAAATCACGGGCAGTAGTTTCGGAAACTACTCAGACCCTTCGCGTATTCCGCTGCGACCGGATATTAGACCGGCCTTGCCCTCAATAGAGAGCGACGTGCGGGAAGACCCAGCTTGTGCCTTTCGGGCCGCTTTCGCCGTAGATTCCGGGCGGGCCACCGCCCGCCGGCGGCCGGGCGGTGATGTTGGTGATGAGCGCGCCGTTGACATAGAACGAAGCGGCGTTGCCGTTGGTCACGATCTCGATCTCGTTGACCGCGCCGGGGGCGGTCTTGATCGACGCCGCGCCGGCGGGCGGGACGACGACTTGCCAGATGCCGCGGTTCAGCCGGTCGACCGAGGCATTGCCGTCGAGGGTGATCGTCGCGGTGTAGAAATTTTGCAGATCCTTGCCCCAGAACCAGACGCCGACCGAACCGACATTCTCCTCGTCGGGCGGATCGGGCAGGCTCGTCGGATTGACCACCGTGACGCACCAATCGCCGCGGGCCATTGACAGGCTCCCGTTAGACCGCCACCCGCTGCCGCTGACCGGCGGGGTCAGCACGAGCCCTCCCGGGGTGAACGCGGTCACATTGTCGGGCCGGCCCCAGCCGGCATCGGCATTCTTGAAATTGTCCTCGTACACCGGGTTCGCTTGCTTTTGGCAGGCCGACGCGGCGCCAGCCGCGCCGCACAGCATCATCAGGCCGACAGCCAGGAGTTTTGCCGCCACTTTGTTCCCCTTACTGCGGGAGCGCATAAAGCTGAACCCGCGAAAATACCCAAATGGTCACAGTGGGGCCGCTTTCCGCGTAGATTCCCGGTGGTCCGCCGCCCGGCGGCGCCTGGCCGCGGAAATCGGTGAGCTTCGTGCCGTTGACGTAAAAGCTGCCGGCATTGCCGCGAGTGGTCGCCTCGATCTCGTTGACCGCGCCGGGGCCGGTCTTGATCGCGTCCGAATGGATCGGGTTGACGATGGTCAGCCATTGGCCGTTCAGGTAGCGGCTGACCACCGCGATCCCATCCGGCGAGATCGCCGCCATGTAGTAATTATCGTTGTCGCGCCGCCAGAACACAATTCCGACATCGCCCACCGTGTCCTCGTCGGCCGGGGAGGGCAATACCGCCGGCAGCGCGACGGTGACGCACAAATCTGAGCCATCCATCGTATAATTGCTGTTGACCGCCCAGGTCGAGCCGTTGACCGGCGGCTTGACGACAAGACCCTGTGTCGTCGTCGTCACATTGTCGCCGTTGGGCCAGCCCGGGTCGGGGGTCGTGAAATTGTCGTCGAGCGCCGGGTCGCTCTTGCCGAGGCAAGCCGGCGCCGCGCCGCTGGTCGCGAGGAGGACAGCCACCGCGCCGAGAAGGGCTCTCGCTCTCACGCTGAACTCCAATTGTCCTGCAACGACGCCATACGGCGCTTTGCCGACGCAGTCAAACTTCCGCGGGAGGGCTTTCCGGTGGCAATAGCCGGTGGCGGAATCCCTACTCGGCGGCTATCGCGTGCGGCCCAGTGGCCGCGCGGAAGCGGGCGAGGAGGCTCTCGCCCTTCGCCGCGGCGCGCTGCCGATTCGCCTCCTTCACATGGCCGAAGCCGCGGATTTCGAGCGGCAGCGCCGCCAACTCGACCGCCGCCGAATGATTGGCTTCGGTCAGGTCGGCGAGGATCTCGCCGAGTTGGCTTTCGTATTCGGCGATCGCCCGGCGTTCGGCGCGGCGTTCTTCGGTGCGGCCGAAAATGTCGAACGGCGTGCCGCGCAGCCCCTTCAGCCGCGCCAATCCCCTAAACGCGGTCAGCATCCACGGCCCGTACTCGCGTTTCCGGAGATGGCCGGTCGCCGGATCGCGATCGGCGACAAGCGGCGGCGCCAGGTGGAATTTGAGCCGGTAGGGGCCCTCGAACTGCTCGGCGACCCGCTTCGCGAAATCGCCGTCGGTGTAGAGCCGGGCGACCTCGTACTCGTCCTTGTAGGCCATCAGCTTGAAGAGGGCGCGAGTGGCCGCGTCGGTGAGCGCGGTGCCCCCGGCTAGCGCCGCGGCCTCGGCGTTGCGCACACGGGCGATCCAATTCGCATAGCGCGCCGCATAGGCGGCGTTCTGATAGCGAGTCAGAAACGCGACCCGCCGGGCGACCATCTCATCCAGCGTCTCCGACAGGCGATGGCTTTCGGGGATCGCTCCGGCCGGCGTGGCGCGCGATGCGACCAGTTCCCGGTCCACCGCCGCTCGGCGGCCCCAGCGGAACGCCCGGCGGTTGAAATCGACCGCGGCGCCGTTGAGCTCTATCGCGCGCAGGATCGCTTCGGCCGATACCGGCACGAGCCCGCGCTGATAGGCGAATCCGAGCATGAACAGATTGGTCGCCAGCGAGTCGCCCAGAAGCCCGGTGGCGAGCCCGGTGGCGTCGAGGAAGTCGACGCCGCCCTGGCCGACCGCGTTGCCGACCGCGCGGCACAGCTCCCGCTCCGGAAACGCGAGATCGGGGTTGCGCGTGAAGTCGCCAGTAATCGTCTGGTGGCTGTTGACGATCGCCCGGCTGTGGCCGGGGCGTAGCTTCGACACCGACTCGCCGCTCGCCGACACTACAAGGTCGCAGCCGACCAGCAGCCGCGCGCCGCCATTGGCGATGCGCACCGCGCTGATCGCCTCGGGGGTCGCGGCGATCCGTACATGGCTCAGCACCGCGCCGCCCTTTTGCGCCAGCCCGGTCATGTCGAGCACGGTGACGCCCTTGCCCTCAAGATGCGCGGCCATGCCGAGGAGCGCGCCGATCGTCACGACGCCGGTGCCGCCGACCCCGGTGACGAGGATGCCGTAGGGCTCGTCGAGCGCGGGGAGGGCAGGGTCGAGGAGGTCGGGTAGATCGTCTTCGCCGCTATCGCCGCTCTCGTGTTTTTTGAGCGCGCCGCCCTCGACCGTCACGAAGCTCGGGCAGAACCCCTTGAGGCAGGAGAAATCCTTGTTGCAGCTCGACTGGTCGATCGCCCGCTTGCGGCCGAACTCGGTCTCGACTGGGGTCACCGAGACGCAGTTCGATTGCGTCGAGCAATCGCCGCAGCCTTCGCAGACCAGGTCGTTGATCACCACGCGCTTCGCTGGGTCGGGGAAGCGGCCCCGCTTGCGCCGGCGGCGCTTCTCGGCGGCGCAGGTCTGGTCGTAGACGATCGCGCTGACGCCCTTCAGCTCGCGTAAGTCGCGCTGCACCTCGTCGAGGTCGTCGCGATGGCGCACCGTCGCGCCGGGCGGGAAATCGGTGCCGGGCGCGTATTTCTCGGGCTCGTCGGTGACGATGACGATCGGCTCGACCCCCTCGGCGGCGAGCTGGCGCGCGACCCGCGGCACGGTGAGCCCGCCATCGAGCGCCTGGCCGCCGGTCATCGCCACCGCGTCGTTGAACAGCAATTTATAGGTCATGTTGACCTTGGCGGCGACCGCGGCGCGGATCGCCAGCACCCCCGAATGCGTATAGGTGCCGTCGCCGATGTTGGCGAAGACATGGGGCGTCTCGACAAAAGGCGACTGGCCGATCCACGCCGCGCCTTCGCCGCCCATTTGGCTGAAGGTCGCGGTCGAGCGGTCCATGAACTGCGACAGATAATGGCAGCCGATCCCGGCGAGCGCGCGGCTGCCCTCGGGCAGCTTGGTCGAGGTGTTATGCGGGCAGCCCGAGCAGAAATACGGCGTGCGCAGGAACGGCACAACATTACCGGCGAGCTGCGCCTCCTTCGCTTCCAGGAAGGCAAGCCGCTCGGCGATGCGCGACGATGAATGAAACCGGGCGATGCGTTTGGCGATGACCCGGGCGATCTGCGCCGGCGAGAGCTCGCCGGGCGAGGGGAGGATCCACTCGCCGGCCTCGTCGTATTTGCCGACGATGCGCGGCCGTGAGCTTGCCGGCCAGTTGTAAAGCTGCTCCTTCAACTGCGTCTCGATAACCGCCCGTTTTTCCTCAACAACCAGCACTTCTTCAAGCCCCTCGGCGAATTCGCGTACGCCGTGAGGTTCGAGCGGCCAAGCCATTGCCACTTTGTAGACGCGCAGCCCGATCGCCTCGGCCTCGCGCTCGTCGATGCCGAGATCGTCGAGCGCCTGGCGCAGGTCGAGATAGGATTTGCCGGTGGTGACGATGCCGAAACGCGGCTTGGTGCTGTCGATCACGATGCGGTCGAGCCGGTTGGCGCGGGCGAAAGCGCGCACCGCTTCGAGCTTGTAGCGGTGCAGCCGCATCTCCTGGTCGAGCGGCGTGTCGGGCCAGCGGATGCCGAGGCCTCCCGGCGGCAGCGCGAAATCCTCGGGAATGACGATGCGCACGCGGTCGGGATGCAGCGTCACCGAGGCCGAGCTGTCCATCGTCTCGGCCACGGTCTTGAACCCGACCCAGCACCCCGAATAGCGCGACATCGCCCAGCCGTAGAGGCCGAGATCGAGGATGTCCTCGACCCCGGCCGGATTGAGGATCGGGATCGAGGCGTCGATAAACGCGAGCTCGGACTGGTGCGCCAGGGTCGAGGACTTGCAGGTGTGGTCGTCGCCCGCGATCGCCAGCACACCGCCATGGGGGGCGGTCCCGGCCGAGTTGCCGTGCTTCAGCGGGTCGCCGCTGCGATCAACTCCGGGCCCCTTGCCGTACCAGATCGCGAAGACGCCGTCGTACTTCGCGCCGGGGAAGAGGCCGATCTGCTGCGAACCCCACACCGATGTCGCGCCGATCTCCTCGTTGATTGCCGGCTGGAAGGTAATGTGGTTGCGGTCGAGGAAGCGCCTGGCGCCCCACAGCGCCTGGTCGAACCCGCCGAGCGGCGAGCCGCGATAGCCGGCGATAAAGCAGCCGGTGTTGAGCCCCGAAGCGGCGTCGCGCTGGCGCTGCATGATCGGCAGTCGCACCAGCGCCTGCGTCCCAGTCAGATAGACCCGGCCCTCTTCGAGCGCGTATTTGTCGTCGAGCGTGACCGCCGCTAGCGGCATCGCGGCCTCCAATGTTCCCGAGGCGCAACCTAGCGCAGGTTCGGCCTGGAAAGAACCACGATCCCCGGGCTATGTCCGTTCCTCAATCCAAATAATCGCGACCATGCGCATAACAGTCATCTTCAACGATGTATGACATTGCGGTTCGCGTGTTGCCGGAGTAAGGCTCGACTATCGATATCACCCATTAAAAGGGCTGGCCCATGAGCGCGCCCGTTCTCGTCCGCGAGGCTGTAAAGCCCGAGTTGCTGGCGGCGTTGCGTCAGCGCCTCGGCGACCGTTTGTCGACATCGGCGGCGATCTGCGCGCAGCATGGCAAGGACGAGTCCTATCATCAGCCGCATGCGCCCGACGCGGTCGCCTTTGTCCAGAGCACCGAGGAGGTCGCGGCGATCGTCGGGCTGTGCGCGCAGCACAAGACACCGATCATCCCGTTCGGCACCGGCACCTCGCTCGAGGGCCATGTCGCGGCGCTGAAGGGCGGCATCTGCGTCGACCTGTCGCAGATGAACCATGTCCTGCGCGTCGGCGCCGAGGACCTCGACGCCACGGTCGAGGCGGGGGTCACGCGCAAGCAGCTCAATGAATACCTGCGCGACACCGGGCTGTTCTTCCCGATCGATCCGGGTGCAGACGCCTCGCTGGGCGGTATGGCGGCGACCCGCGCCTCGGGCACCAACGCGGTGCGCTACGGCACGATGCGCGAGAATGTGCTGGCGCTGAAGGTCGTGTTGTCTGACGGGCGGGTCATCAACACCTCGCGACGCGCGCGCAAATCGGCGGCGGGCTACGATCTGACCCGGCTCTTTGTCGGCTCGGAAGGGACGCTCGGCGTCATCACCGAGGTCACGGTGCGGCTTTACGGCATCCCCGAGGCGATCTCGGCCGCGGTCTGCGCCTTTCCGACGATCGCCGCCGCGGTCGATACGGTGATCCTGACGATCCAGAGCGGCATCCCGGTGGCGCGCATGGAGCTCCTGGACGAGCCGCAGATGGACGCGATCAACAAGTATTCAAAACTCGACCACAAGGTCGCGCCGACTCTGTTCTTCGAATTTCACGGTACGACGGCCGGGGTCGCCGAGCAGGTCGATCTCGTCAAGGATATCGCGGCCGAGCATGGCGGCGACGATTTCCGCTGGGCGACGAGCCAGGAAGAGCGTTCGAAATTGTGGCAGGCGCGGCACGACGCCTATTACGCCGCGTTGGCGCTGCGCCCCGGCTCGAAAGGGTGGGCGACTGATGTCTGCGTGCCGATCTCGCGCCTTGCCGACTGCATAGCCGAGACGAAAGTCGATCTGGCGCAGTCGTCAATCCCATCGGCGCTCGCCGGTCATGTCGGCGACGGCAATTTCCACCTGATCTTCATGATCGACCCCAATCGGCCCGAAGAAATCGCCGAGGCGAGTCGGCTTAATGACAGAATGGTTACACGCGCGCTGGCGATGGACGGGACTTGCACCGGCGAGCACGGAGTTGGCTACGGTAAAATGGACTTCCTGTTCGCCGAACATGGCGAAGCGGTCGAGGTGATGGCTTCAATCAAGCGCGCGCTCGACCCCGACAACCTGATGAATCCGGGCAAGATCATGCGCATTTGATACCATTGGTTAACCGCTGGGCGCGATGCGGCGAAATTAGCGGTTGAAATTTCCGGTCTTGGGTCGAAATAAACGCTTCACTGATTTCTTTGTTAGCGGTATTGTAGGTTCTCAGAAATCAATATCGTTTGGCCTTGTTTCGATAAGGCCATGATCAGAAACCGGCCGGTCGCGCCGTTAAAATTGGTGTCGCGTCCGACTTGTAGCTTTGTGGGCTCTCTCAGCGTTTTCATGATTCAACAATACATCGTGACAGAAAACGGCGGGAACCCTCTATGAAAATGGATGGGTAAGGTTAGGGATGGAAAAGTCAGGTAAACGCGGAAAAATCCCTCAAACGGATTGGCCGCTTATCATGGGCCGTTACGAGGCGGGCGAAACGTTATCCAGTATCGCTCGAACCTATGATTGCTCGCCGCCGGCGATTTCTTACATCGTGGCCCGCAGCCGGGAAAAGCCGGTTGGCGAAGTCTCGGCGCAACCGTCGGCTGAGCCGCAATTGATCAAGACCCCGACAAATGGCGTCGTGTCCAACGGTTCGGCCCCCGTCGAACCAACGGCTGCGCCAGCGGAGCCGGTCGTCGCGATCCGCCGCGAGCCGATTGCCGAGTCGCGCCCCGCCGCGCCGACCAACGGCACGCCGACCCATGGCACGCCCACCAATGGCGCCCCAGCGAATGGCGATCAGCGCCGAACGCTTCACCTATCGCTCGGCAATGGCAGCGGCAATGGGAATGGCGGTGACAACGGCCACGCGCCGCTGAACGGCAACGGGCACAGCCATCAGTCGCCGCCGCGCCCGAGCTTCACGGCGCCGCGTCCGCCCCAGGGGCTTCAGCCGCAGGGCGCCGGGGAGGGCATCGGCCAGCGCTCGTTCCAGGCTCCGCGCGGCCCCGTTCCGCTCGACCCAGGTAGTAACGGCCGCGATCTCTTCACCATGCCCGAGGGACGACCCGCCGCTCAGCAGCCGCGCGAGACCGAGACCGTGCGCAACGGCAGCGCGGCCTTTATCGATCAAGAGTTGCGCAGCCGGGTCGATGGCGACATCGCCGCGTTCCTTGCGGCGTTCGATGCGGCGCTCGCCGCGGATACCCAAGAAAGCCGTTTCGGGTTGCGCGAGGCGACCGATCGGCTGTTGCGGGCCGGCGCGCGTACACGCATCGAGCTGGAACGGCTCGAGGCGCGGGTGCCGCTACCCCCGCGCGAGGGCGGCGCGCAACCCGATCGGGCCGCCTGGCGGTATCGCTAGGCCTCGCCCGCGAAGCCGGCAAATAAAGGGCGCCCAGCTGGGCGCCCTTTTTGTTGGTATCACTGTCGGTGCCAGCCCCTTCGGGCCGGGTTCTTCCCTCTCCCCGCTCGCGGGGTGAGGGAAGGGGTGAGGGGCGGGGCGATCTTCTAGCCTTGGTTCTTGTCGAGTTCGACGCCGAGATACTGGGTCACCCCGTGGCGATTGAGTAGCAACAGCGCGGTCTTGTTGGGCGACTTGGCTATGTCGCGCAGCCGGTCGGCCGCCTCTTTCGGCGAATTCATCGGCTGTTGGTCGATCGACATGATGACGTCGCCGCGGCTGAGGCCGAGATTGTCGGCGACGCTGCCATTGTCGACCCGGGTGATCACCACGCCATGGACGTCGTGCCCGAGATGCAATTCGCTGCGGACGTCATTGGTCAGCGTCCCGAGGTGCAGCCCCATCGCGCCGGCGGGGCTCTCGCCTGGCGGCTGGGCTTCTTCGCCGGCCGAAGCGACCTGCGGGTTGGCCGGCATCTCGCCGAGCTTGATGTCGACCTGGCTCTGCTTGCCGTCCCGCCACACTGTCAGCGCGGCGTTGGTGCCGGGCGCCGCGGCGGCGACGTCATGCGGCAGATCACGCAATTTCGTGATGTCGTTGCCGTCAAAGCCGAGGATCACGTCGCCCGGCTTGAGCCCCGCCGCCGCGCTCGGGCTGTCCGGCGTCACCACCGCGACCAGCGCGCCGTGGTTGCCCTTGAGGCCGAGGCTGGCGGCGATCGCCGGCGTCACCTCCTGGATTTGCACGCCGAGCCAGCCGCGCTCGACCTTGCCGTGCTCCTCAAGCGCCGCGACCACCGTTTTCGCGACATTCGAGGGCACCGCGAAGCCGATGCCGACGCTGCCGCCGTTGGGCGAGTAGATCGCGGTGTTGATTCCGACGACCTGGCCGCTCAGATTGAAGGTCGGCCCGCCAGAATTGCCGCGGTTGATCGGGGCGTCGATCTGCAGGAAGTCGTCGAACTGGCCGGTATGGATGTCGCGGCCGCGCGCCGAGATGATGCCGGTCGTCACCGAGCCGCCGAGACCGAACGGGTTGCCCACCGCGACGACCCAGTCGCCGATCTGCGCCGCGTCGCTGTCGCCGAAATTGACGTAGGGCAGCGGCTTCCCGGCATCGATCTTTAGCACCGCGAGATCGGTCCGCAGATCGCGACCGACGATCTTGGCGGTGTATTTGTCGCCGTCCTGCAGCGTGACCTCGACCTTGCTCGCGTCGCCGACGACATGGTTGTTGGTCACGATGTGGCCTTCGGCGTCGATGATGAAGCCGGAGCCGAGCGCGATACGCTTGACCGCCGCTCCCCCTTCATCGCCCGGGTTTTCTTGCTGGAACGGGTTGTTCTGGCCCTGCTGCTCGAAGAAGCGGCGCAGCATCTCATCGAACGGGGATTGTCGGAAGTCCTGCCCCTGGCCCTCATCCTCCCGGTCCGCCATCGGCGAGGCCTTCTGGTTCTCGGTCACCGAGATATTCACCACCGCCGGCAGCACCCGCTTGACCAGCGGGGCGAAGCTTTCCTGCTGCAACAGGACGCCCGGCGCCGGCACCGCCGGGGGCGAATTAGTGTTTGCCGTGGGTGTCTGCGCCCAAACCTGCGGGCACAACGCGAGTACCGTGCCGAGCCCGAGGCTCGCCAGCGCCGCGCGGCGCCGATTTGACGTATGAGCCATATTCCGTCGCTCCTGACCCGAGCCGGCCGCACAGGCGACCCCGCCGCTCCAGGGTGTTCGACAAGCAAAGTGGCGCTTGAAGCTAACAGCCGGCTTTCGACAGGATTAATTCGCTGTAACCTGAGGGAGACGACTAAAGCCAATCGAGGAAAAAGGAGTTCCCATGCCCCGTTATCGCGAGCTTTCCCCCGCCGAAAGGACCCCCGCGCAGAAGGCGGTGGTCGACGAGATCGTCTCCGGCAAGCGCGGCCGGTTCGGCGGTCCGTTCGAGATTTTGGTCCGTGCGCCGGAAGTCTGTAAGCACCTGGGGCGGCTCGGCGAATATCTGCGCTGGGGCAGCTCGCTGTCGCCGGCGCTGTCCGAGCTGGCGATCTGCCTGACCGCGCGCCACATCCGCGCGAATTACGAATGGCACGCGCATGCGCCGCTCGCGGTCGAGGGCGGCGTGCCGGCGGCGGCGATCGAGGCGATCCGCACCGGCGCGACGCCGCATTTCGACGCCAAGGACCAGGCGCTCGTCTACAAGCTCGTCAGCGAGCTGATCGATTCGAAGCGCCTGTCGGATGCGAGCTTCGCCGCAGCGATCGCGGCGTTCGGCGAGCAGGGCGTCGTCGAACTCGGCACGGTCATCGGCTACTACACCGCGATCGGCAACGCGCTCAACGTGTTCGAGGTTGGGCTTCCTGCCGGGACGGCGCCATACTTTTCGTAAGACGCCAACCGCGCTGGACCGGCTGAACCGAAGGGTTCCGCCGGTCCACAGGGTGCGGCGACTGGCGGCTCCGCTGTTCCGCGCCGAATTCGCGTTACGCGCCGGGAGGGGCAAGCCTTTGCGGCGGAAGCCTTTTTGTCGACTCCCCGCCGGGAAATAACAGCAACAAAAACAGCGGCATAACAGCAGAATATCAGCGGCCAAAACAGCGAGATAACAGCGGCGCAACAGCGAGACCAGCGATGTCGCGCCTGGTTTCCGATGGGTGTGGTTCCGCGTTGTCATCGTGCTGTGCATATAGTGCTATTCCTGATTTTATCCAGAACAAAAAGCGAACAACCGGGGTGAGACACGGAGCTGCTTGCGCAGTCCCCGGTCGATCGCGCAATTTCGCAAGCGGCGCGCGTGCCGTCATCTTTATGGGGAAACACATGAAGCGAGCACTGGCGGCCGGCGCGGCGCTTGGCCT
>Ga0182024_10007267_pt1 | contig 23937 bp, 16 predicted proteins | sample P32metaG_FD_120480 | JGI IMG/M metagenome (GOLD analysis project Ga0182024, IMG submission 120480) | Permafrost microbial communities from Stordalen Mire, Sweden - P3-2 metaG (Illumina Assembly) | ecosystem: Environmental > Terrestrial > Soil > Wetlands > Permafrost | place: Sweden: Stordalen... | reverse complement strand
TCGGCGTGGACCAACTGGTGCCGTTCCAGACCGTGGCGTAGCCCGAGGCGCCGACCGCCACGCAGAAGGTAGCGGACAGACAGTTGACCGCGTCGAAGGCCCGGGCCGCATTGACGTCGGCGGGGCTGTTCCAGAACGGGCCGGCGCCCGAAGTGGAGATGGCGGCGCTGGCCTCGAGACCATTGCCGTTGTAGAGGTAGGTCGTGGTACCGGCGGCCGTGGTGGCTGACGTCATCTCGCCCGCGGCGTTAAAGGCGTAGGTGGTAGTGCCGGTTGAGACATCCTTCAACTGGTCGCCCAAGGTGTCGTAGGTGTAGGCGGAAGAAACACCACCCGAACCCGAGATGGGCGTCTGGGTAAGGGTCTGACCCGCCGCATCGAAAGTCTGGGTGTAAGTGTCGAGCGCACTGGCCGAGTGTGCGGAGAGAGTCGTCGGGTCACCGCTCGCGTCGTAGGCGAAGTTGTTGGCGCTCGCCCCCTGGGCCGTGGTGCCCTGGTAGACAACGTCGCCGGCCAGGTCGTAGGTGTAGTTACGCGTGGACGTAGTCTGACCCGAGCAAGTCGCCGAGTACGAGTTGGTATCACTCGTGAGCTGGCCGTTGGCGTTACGGGTCCCCCCCGTTCCAATGAGGGTCTGCGTGAGGGTCTCGGCGCTACCACAGGTTTGCTTGATGGAGGTGACCGCAGTGGCGATGCTGTTGTTGGCGTCATAGGTCAGAGTCGTCGAACTCGGGGTCGAGCCGGAGGCATTGTTGTCCTGATTGGTCAAGTTGCCGTCGGCGTCGTACGTGTAAGTGACCTCGTTGCCCAGCCAGTCGGTCGAGGAGAGCAACTGGCCATTGTTGTTGTAGGCGTAGTTGACGGTCGGGGACATGTGACCGCCATAGGCCGGGTACGTCAGCACGGCCAGCACCCCGGTCGAGTAGTAGGTGTAGGAGATGGTCGAGTTGGAGAGCCCCGTACCCAAGTTGGCGACCAGTGCACTGCTCGCCACGTCGCCGTTCGCGTCGTAGCCGTACGTGGTCGTGCCGCTGGCGTCGGTCGTCGTCGCGACGGATCCGTCCACGTTGTAGGTGTGGGAGTTCGTCGTGGGCGTGGCGTAGCCGCTGGCGACACCCGAGTAGGTCGTAGACAGCAAGTTCGCGTTGGCGTCGTAAGAGTTAGTCGCGGTGCCCGCCGGATTGGTGGTGGAGGAGGTTAACTCGCCCGGCAGGTAAGTGTACGTCGTCACTTCGCCCGAGGGGTCAGCAGTGGTGTCCGGTGTCGTCGTCGAGTACAGGTCACCACCGGCACCGCCGCCAGTTGGGGCGCTCGCGGCGCAGGCTCCGCTACCGTTCTGGTTGTAGTAGCAGTTAGTCGTCACCTCGCCGCGAGGATCGGTAGTCGTGAGATCCTCGCCAGCCGCGTTGTAGCTGTGACTCGTGGTGTCGCCCAGCTGGTTCGTCGTAGAGAGCACGTGGCCGGTCGCGTCGTAGATCATCGTAATATACCCCGGGTTAGATCCGGTCGCCGGGGGCGTCGTAGGTTCGGTGGCCGGGCAGTCGTAAGGGTAGGCGGCGCCGGAGTTGGCGGTGAGATACGCGCCCACGTTCACCGGGTCTGACGTGCAGTACATTCGCCCGTCACCGTCGTAAGCATTGACGGTGGTCTCGACGTTCGGATTAGTCGACTGCACCAGGTCGCCGCCAACGTTGTAGAAGTCAGTCATTACGTTGTTGGCTTGGGCTGAAGTGGGCGTCGCGGAATACAGACTGCTCGGATTGGGCGGCGCCGCAATCCAGCCAGCCTGCCAGGTCGGGCATTGCCAGTCGTAGGCCGCGGCGGCGTTAGCTGAGACGGAGCAGAACATATACCCATTGGGGTCGTAGTTGAAGTAAACGACCCCAGTCCAGTTCAAGGTCGAAGATACCTGGTTGTCGGCGTTGTAGTAATGGTCCAGAATGACGTTGGGAGCACTAGTCGCGTTGTTCGATTCGCTCTCGACCTGGGTGAGATTGCCTACAGCGTCATAATTCCTCAAGGCAATGCCACCCAGCGAATTGGTCGTCTGAACAGCGCGGCCATTGGCGTCGTAGGTAGTGATGGTGGCTCCGAGGTAGGGGTCAGAGCCGAGGGCCGGCGGACTGGTGGGCGGTGAGATCGGGCAGGTAACTCCAGCCTTGGCCTCGAAAGACGAGACGTTGCAAAAGAGCTCGCCGGCTTCGTCGTAGGCCGAATAATTGATCCCGCCCAGTGAGTTGGTGGTCTGGACGACGCGGCCATTGGCGTCGTAGGTAGTGATGGTGGCTCCGAGGTAGGGGTCCGACGAGGGAGTCGGGGGGGTGGAGGGGGCCGTACTCGGGCAGGTAACCGCGCGCGAGTACTCGAGCGGTGAGACTTCGCAGTACTTACGGCCGTACGCGTCGTAGGCGTCCTGGGTTGTCGCCGAGTAGGACCCGAAGGTTACGACCGTCGAGGTGGCCTCTCCCGCGCCGTTATAGGCGTAGGTCGTCGTGGAGCTGTCCGGGGAAGCGACCGAGGAGACCAGACCCGGGAGAGTGGACCCGTAGGCGTAGGCGTAGGCGGTGGTGTTCCCGTCGGCGTTAATCTCTGTGAGAATGTCCCCGGCACTGTCGTAGGTCCTCGTAGCGGTGCCGCTCACGTGCGTTGCGCCGTAGGCCGGACATGTAACCGACTTCTGATAGTCGACCGGATCGACAGTGCAGTAGAGCAGACCGTTAGGTACCCCGGAGACACCGGAGGTATACGCATAGACGGTTGTGTTACCCAGCGCGTCAGTCGTGGCCGTCAGCTGATCGCTGGAGTTGTAGAAGTTGATTGCGACTCCGATGTCAGGATCAGTGGCTCCGGGAGCGGGTGGACTGGAGGGCACAGTGGCGGGACACGTCGCGCCGTTCAGTTGTTCGGCCGGGCTGACTGTGCACCAGGCCTGGTTGTCGGCGTTGTAGGCGTAGGTCGTCATGTTGCCGAGCCCGTCGGTCGAGGTCAAGATATTGGCACTCGAGATCTCGGTGCCGCCAGTACCCGAGTAGGTCTGATACGTGTAGGTCGTCACGTGTCCGTCGGCGTCAGTCGTCGAGAGGGGCATCAGGGAGACGGGATCGCGGCTGATCGTCGTGGTACCGGCAGAATTGGTTTCGGCCATGAGTACGTTGGAAGAGTAGGTGTCCACCACGACATCCTGGGCCGAACCGGAGGGACCGTTGGGGTAGGTCGTCACCGTCGTCGTCCCGCCAAGGAGGCTCGAGTTGATCCCGGAGAAGACGAAGGTGGTGACGTCGCCAGCAGCGTCAGTCTGTTGGGTAACTTGGCCGTTGGTGTTGTAGACGTTCACAGTTTGGGCCGTAGCTCCGGGCGCCGTGAGGCTCAACATGTCGTAGACGAAGTTGACGTTGGCGTTGGCGGAGTCGTAGGTATAGGTCGAGGTGATTGAGCCCGGGTCGACGACCAAGCACAGGTCGGGTACTTCGGACCCTGTCCAGGTGGAACATCCCGTGCCCGAGTAGGTGAAGGTCGCGGCCAAACTCGAGTTGGCGTCGAAGACCTCGACGAGCTGGCCCGAGGAATTCGTCGCGAGTACCAGTTCACGGCTTGAAGCCGAACTCGCCCAGGCGACGCAGGTATCACCTGAGGGACAGGCCGCCTGGCCGCCCGAAGGACTGTACGCCGAGGACGAAACGGTGTCCCCGAGCGCGTCAGCGATCGAGGTGAGCATTCCGGTTGAGGAGAAGAAGTAACTCTCCGGCGAACCCGAGTAGCTCACCAAAGCCCACGTCCCGCCTGAGTTCTGATTGAGCGTGGCCCCAATGCGCGGGGCGGTCGCACAGAAGTTAGTGACTCCGGTGCACCAAGCTGGCGAGGATCCCGACACGTAAGGCGCGTAGGTCGTCTGGGCTCCGTTGGCTTCGGTGACCGTCGCGATTTGGGTAGTGGTGTTGTAGGAGACGTTCTCTCCGAAGTTGTCACTCCATCCGTAGCCCATGGGACCGGAGGGCGAACCAGCGGTGACCTCGGCCTGAGCCGCCTGGGCGTCGTAGGTGCGAGTAAATGCGAGCGGTACCCCCGCACCGGGCAGGGACACATCGGTCGCCGAAGAGGCGAAGTCGCCAGTAGCGGTGTCGACAGGATCTCCGCACTTCTGGGTCGCCGGGACGTTCGCATTTTGGCAGCCCTCGAATGTGCTACCGCCGCCGTAGGTGTCGGAGCCCAGAGGCGAACCAATTGTTGAGAGGATGGCAGACGAATCGAAGACGTAGACGTTGATGGAACCGGGATCGGTATGGAATTGATTCGCAACGTAGAGCAACCCGTTGACGCCGAGCAGGTAGCCGCCGAAGGCACCGTTCGTCGTCGGGTCGCTCGGGGCCAGGGTACCCAGGAGACTCCACGACGAGCCGTCGAAGGAGAATAGGTCGACTTTGCCTTGGTAGGCGTAGGAACCGCTGGCGCCGTAGTCACCGATTGCGAGGAGGGGGTATCCGCCGTACGAAGAGGTGAAAGCCGCGGCGGATCCGAAGGCGACTGTCCCCCCGGAAGGGGGCGAGATCTTCGTGACGTACTGCCAGTACGAACCCTCCCACTCATACGCGAAGACGTAGTATTTGGTTCCATAGCCACTAGACCAATTGATGTTGTTGTCAGTGACCGCGAGCATGTTGCCCGATATCGTGATGTTCAATCCGTAATTCGAATCTCCGGATCCGCTGGTTAATTCGCTGGCCAGTGACCACGACGCTCCCGAGCCAGTGAACATGTACACGGTTCCCGCCGTCGAGCCGAAACCGGAACCCTCCGCCGAGATGGCCAGGTTGTCGCCGGACAGGGCTATCGAGTCGCCAAAGAGGCAATTGGTGCACTCGTCGGGAGCGGAGAGCGTTGCCGCCAGGCTGAACGTTCCCCCGCTCTTGGTGAACACTTGAGCGTCACCGGCCTGCGTCGCAGTGCCCACGGTGTCGTACGGGAACGTCTCCACCAGCGTATTGCCATCAGAGGAGAGCGCAACGGCGAAGGGGGAACTTGAGGTGGTGAACGTCTGGCCCAAGGTCCACGTTCCACTCACGAGGCTGTAGACGTACGTCGAAGAGTTGTACGTGGTCACCAACTCGTTCGTGGTCGCGGCGAAGTTCGATCTGATGTTCTGGCTGACGGGAGAGATCGTCTGCGTGTCCGTCCATACTCCGTTAACCAGAGTGTAGGTAGCAATACTGTTCGTGTTGCCTTGCGGTGGAGACAGGAACGCCGTGCCCGATAACGTGGCGGTCCAGGTCAAATAGCTGCCCGCCGGATACGCAACTATTTCGGCAATCTGCGACCACGTGGGGTCGATAGTCAGTGGGTAGGTCGCGTGAGCGTCTTGAACGGTAATGGCGATGGCGTGGCCGTGATCGGCAACGGACAAAGCTGCGGGTACTTTCCGACCGGCGGCGTCAACGACCACGAGGGCCGAGTACGTCGCGGCGACGGTGGTGGGAGAGTTCATCAGATCGATCGTCGTGGTCTCCGTCGCAGGCAGTGAGCGGGCGCCGCGCGATCCAACTGCTCGCGGCTCCGCACGCCGGCGAGAACTCGACGTGCGCGCCGAGAGATCCACGGCGGTGAGTCCCTTCACGGGCACGTCCACGATCAGCGGGCCCCCGCCGGAGGGTCGCCTCGTCACCTTGATGGTCTGTTCTATTCCGGCCGAGACCGGGCTGAAAGCGTCGGTGACGGAGCGCCCCACGTAAGCCGCTGCAACAGTACGGTGCTCCAGCGTCGTAGTTACGTTCGTTAGCGTCGCGCCGCGTCCGATCTCGATACCTCCAACGGTGAAACGTGTGTGGCCGCTCATGAACTCCGGGCCGACGGCGGTATATATGGCGCCCAGCTGGTGGGCAGCGCTTAGAGCCTTCGTCACCGCAGTGCCTGGCACGGCGCTATCGACGGTACTGACGCTTCGCTGACTCCTGGCCTTGTGCACATTGCTTTTCGCAACGGGTGCGGTCGTCGGGGCAACGGGAACAGCCACGCGAATCCCTGGCTTAGGAGTTGGCACTTGAAGCGTGATCGAAGCCACGAGAGTGAGGACTAGAGCGAGAAGACCCGCCGTGAAGTACATGCGGCGTCGCCACGACTTCGCGGAGAGTCGCACTTTCAGTCGAGCAACGATCGAATTGGACTTAGTAATCCCCCAAGGACGATGGGGTGAGCGACAAATTGAGTCAGTACCAAAGCCGTGAACGTTTCGAGAACGCATGACTTCCCTCCCCCAGGATGCCCCCGCAGATGCTTTGTATAGTTCGCCTAACGCAATGCGCTGACAACGAATCGCAAACTTTGGTCGCGAAGATCTAGATCTGTAATCGCATTACAAGGACACATCGTGCAAGGAAGCTCGGATCACGAACTGACTTGAGCGCCTCGACGGCGATGACGAACTTACGGTTTTGAATAATCGAATTACAAACTCTCCCGAGGAGTACACGTCAGGACAACTTTTTCTAACTCGGAGTATCGACAGTTTGAACGAGTGTTCAAAGAGTTAAGACCGTTGAAGGGACGAGTTCATGGCTGGAGTGATGAGGGAAAGAAAAACTGGATTGTGGGAAGTTCGATTTGAGATCGGAACAGATCCTGCCACCGGACGCCGTAGACAACGAAGTCTCACCGTTCACGGCAACAAACGAGAAGCTCGCGACGCGCTTCGAAGAGAGGTCGTCACGGTTCGCGCGAACGAGTACCAAAGATCAACAATTAGGTTTTCTGAACTTTGCGAACTCTGGCTTAGACATGAGTCAATAAAATTGAGCGAACGTAGAGTCCAGAACTTCCCCCATATTTTTAGTTCCAGAATTTTGCCTACCTTCAGCAAACTGAGGATGAATCTAATTCGCACTCGTGACGCAATTGAGCTCTGCCAACGCTTCATATTTAGTGAGCAACTTTCATCACAAGAAATGGGATACGTCGATGATGTTCTTTCACTTGCTTTCAATCATGCTGCGAAGTTGGGATGGGTTGAGGTCAATCCAATGAACGAGTTGCATTCATTGCTTGGACCGATTCTGAGCAAGAAGTTCGACCGCAAACTAAGAAGCGCTCTTGACGCTGGTTCGTCTCCCTCGAGCATTAATAATTGACTCGATGAATATGAGTTCGTGGAAACTGTGAAACATTAGACGACGGGTTCGTGCTCCGCGCAGTAATGCTTGCCCTCGAGAGTCATAGCCGAAACTCGATCACATACGACGCACCTGAAGTCCGGATATGAGTGACTTGAACATTGATCCAAGTCGCCCAACCCGGTCCATTTCAATGTCGCCTGTGCCCATATTCGTAATGAGTCTTGACGGTCGAACCCAGTGCGTAAATCCCCAATCGGACGGTAAACCACGACGGAACAACCTTCAACGTCGCACGAGATTTTGTTACCGTCCGCCGCCATTTCCGAACGATACATCTTCGAAGTGCGTATGTTCACTGGGCGGCCCCCGAAGTGCTCCAAGCCATCGAGTCGTTCGGTGCATGGTCAAAACGCCGACGATAGATTTGAGCGCTCATGATTCAGCACCATCACTTTTCGATGTCTTCGTTGCGTGGAGCATTACTTGCAACCGGGTCAAACGATTAAGGAGTTAGGCGACCGGAAGGTCAAAACGTCAACCAAACGTACCGCAGTCTCATCTCTACGGTCGGCACGAATCACCAACCCAAAGTTCACACTGGGGGCGAAGGTTGAAAAAGTGGTGCGAGCATACCCAGCAAAAAGGAAATGAAAAGCAAACCAGCGGTACCAAGACCGGGTTTGTACCAAGACAACGATGAGAACGGTGACGCCGGCAATGCATACGCCCAAACGACGAACGCTAGCGACGCTGAAAAAATTGCCCACCAGGGCCACTGCTTCAGCTTCAAATTCTTGAGCTTGTTTCGCCCCTTGAGCTTTACGGCGAAGACAACCCATTGAGCTACCGGTGTGAATCCTAGAAACACCCAAAAGGTCACCCACTTCTCAAATGATGATTGCGACGTCACGCTTCCAAGCGCGGCCAATACGGCAACGTAAGTAGTCACCACCTCCGTCGGAATGTAGGCGACGATTGCACTTAATCCGGATCCCGTGGAACTTGAGCTGGCAGCAGAGATTTGTCCCGATATTGGTTGAGGTGATTCAACGAGTTTGTCTCCTGCCAGGTCAAGGTGGTACTCACTAGCGAAGCTAAAATTCGTTGAATCTCCAGTCGGAGCGAACGTGACTGGAAACTCTCCAAACTGAGCATTTATAGCTCGGTCGGCCATTGCATCCAGGCTCACAAATCACCCCCGACGATCAGTCAAAAGTATCGCGGTGACCTTCGGACTTCGACATCTGAATCTATCGATTACTCGAACTGCTCGCTCGGTCCCGTGCTGCTAGCTCGATTTCCATGTCTCGGGAACGCTGACATCGTAGACTTCACCCCTCATTCCACCCCTCATTTTTCCGCTACGTGACGAAACCAGATCGACCATCAAGACGCCATTTCCGTTGGAACAATGAGTTTTATCGACCAGTGTGTTCCATTAAAACCCTCAGCCAAGTTCTCTTAATCAACAGGTTCCGGGTTCAAGTCCCGGCCAGCGCACCAAGTAAAATTCCTAATAAGCGGGAGTTTCCTAAGAGATAATGAAGTCTCTCGAAGAGCCAACACCACCTCGACGCCACGGACTTCCCGTTCTTGTGTATGCACGTTTCGCCCAGTCTCAAGATTGCTGCAAGCTATCGCGTGTCGACATGGGTTGAGCGAGGGCAACGGCCATGGCGAGACTCTCTAGGTGGCTCATAGAAATAGTGACTCGAACGCCCATATGCTCAGCATGAGACCTCGCTTCATCGTGAAGGATCAACGAGACCTCATCCCCTCCTGATGCAACTTCGATGTCAAGTGGGTTCCATCCGTCCAGACCAAGCGCTTTCATCACGGCTTCTTTCGCGCAGAATCGAGACGCCAGATGTTCAATTGGATTTGCCTGGGATTCGCAATAGTCAATCTCCCCACTCCGGAAAATCGTGAATATCAGGTCAGGATGAGCCCGGAGTCGGTCCGCCAACCGGTTCGGTTCAAGAATGTCGACGCCCACAAACGGAGCTGAACCAGCCATCATTCGCCTTCCGTATTCGTTGGAATTTCAGACATGCTTCTTGCTCTTGTCGGAATATCCGACTATAATACAAATAGGCCGGAAAATCTAGGGGGTTCTATGGCGACATTTCTGGTTACCGAATCTAACGCGTGGGACCGCACTTCGGTTGAGAACCTTGTTCTGGAACTGTTGGGAAAACTGCTCGGTGAAGAGCCTGGCAATCTTCGAGTGCGGCTCACTTCGGAGGGAATTCAAATGCCGATAGATTCCCTCGACATGTTTGACATGCTCCAGGAGTTTCGTCAAATTACTGGAATCAGGGTTCCCGTTAGAAAACTCGGACATCGAACATTGAGGTCCGTTTCGGCCTTCGCCACATTTGTCACCGAGGAGACGTCAAAATGACAGGAGAGAACATTCAAAGTCAAGATGCCACACGATTGGCAACATTGCTCCGAGAGGCACGTGAATTCGCAAATCTCTCGCAACAATTCGTATCAGAGCAGACGAGTATTCCCCGCTCTGCTATTTCCGACATTGAAAGAGGCACGAGAAAGGTAGACAGTCTTGAATTGAAGCGTCTCGCAGAGCTTTATAGGATGCCGATTTCATACTTCCTCGGTGACAGTGTTGATGAAGAAATCGCTGGCGCTCCCGTGGATCAAAAGGATCCGCTCTTGACGGCCCTCGCCCGCGCCACAAGAAAATTGACCGACGGCGAGAAGACTGAGGTTCTTCGATTCGCACTTTTCCTTGAGCGTTTCGAGCGAAAAGACTCGAGTGCCCAGTGACCACGTGGGTGCAGGCACATCAGCGAGCCGCGGTATTGGCAGCAGAACTTCACGCTGATCTCGAAATTAATTTAAGCCAACAAGTCAACGTCTTCGATGCCGTCGATCGAATGGGACTAGTTCTCGCTTTCGCGCCAATTGGACGGGTATCCGGGATGTATTTGCCAGGCGGTCTCTCGACAGGGATCTTGATCAACTCCGAACACCCACGCACTCGACAACGATTTACGGCCGCGCACGAACTCGGGCACCACGCTTTCGGGCACTCCATTGAGATTGATCGAGAGCACATTGAATCAACGAAAACAAACGTAAATCGCTGGACAGACGACGAGAAAGAAGCTGAGGCATTTGGTGCCTGGTTTCTCATGCCGCGCCGGCTTATTCGCGCTGGAATGAAGGATTTGGGGATTGAGCGCCTCACTCATCCGATGCAGGCGTACGCATTATCGCTTTGGCTCGGCACGAGCTGGACGGCCACAGCGCGCCAACTCAGCGCGACGAAGCTGATCACTGAATCACAGGAGGAATCTTGGTTAACTATCGAGCCGAAAGAGATGAAGGCGCAGATTTTAGGATCTCGGACTCCAGCACACTTTCGGCAAGACGTCTGGCGCCTGAACGAGCACATAGGAGATCGCCTTGTAAGCGCCACTCCGGGTGATCAAATCGTACTTTCACTTGACGAGATTCCATCGTCTGGCTACATGTGGCGCATCGAGAATCTTCCATTCGGGGTGAGGCTCATTGCTGATTCAGCAATCGACGATTGGAATCCCGCTAATCTCGAACAGCAAGAATCGGAGACTGTCGACGACATCACCGGAAACTCCGTTGCAAGATCGTTTCTCCTTGAGGTGTTGCATTCAGAAGAATCGAGGACGGCACACGTAAAGCTCGTCAGAGATCGAGCGTGGGATCCGGGGGCGCCTGAGTCTTCCAGGTTTGAGATCTCGCTGGCAATTGAGCCAAAATTGTCAGGGGTTCAAGTATCGCCCGCCGATTTTGCATTGACACATTAGAGGCGAAGGTGACCGACTTCCGATCCTCTCAGTCGCCCGTGCGCGACCAGGGATACCGCCCTACGTGCGTCTCGTTCGCCGTCAGCGCGGCACACGAGTGGCTGGCGGAAGACAGTGTAGTTCGGTCGCCTGAAGACGCGCTTTGGGCTGCTCATCAATTTGGTGGATCCCCTCACGTTGAGGAGACATCCGTCTATCTCGCGCTCTCCGGTCTTTCCATACATCAACTCGCAGAGGAAGAAGCATGGCCCTACGGCTCACCTAGCTGGCCCGCAACACGCCCAAAGGAGGCTTGTAAGCCCGAGCGACAAAGCGCGATTGCATCATGGACGAAAATCGACACCGGTTGGCATACCCTTTGCTCTGAGATAGGTGCCGGAAGGCCCGTTATCTTGACGCTTCGGTTTGTGCAAGGTGCCTGGGTATCGGGCAAGGTAGATGCTGAATCGACGGCGAAGGCGCCCACCAATCACGCGGTGCTCGCAGTCGGGGTTTCAGGCGAAGCGTCGCCCGATTCGATCATTGTAAAGAACTCGTGGGGCGTCAAATGGGGAGATTCCGGCTACGGCACGGTGACAAAACGATATGTCGAAACCTTTACGCTGAGAGCTCATGCGTTGGAGTTGAACCATGGCAATAGTTGACGACCGATACATTGTCGCTGAATCGCTATCTTGCGCGTGGCTCGATGCAGTTCGTTGCGTGGACAATCTTCCGGGACGGAAGGGGGTTCATCTCCTCATTCGAATCAAACAACCGCTTGCCGAAGTGCCATCAATTCGGTCGGAAGCACAAAATCTGATCGATACTTATAACGCCAAGTACCCAAACAGAAGTCCGCTTTACGACCTTGAGACCACAAGGAACACCATCTTTCCTGTCGCTTGGGCTTCTCGATTTCCGGATCCGGAGGATCTCGTTGCGCATTTTCGCAGAGCGTATAGCAACAACGACGGGCTTCGGAGTCTCAGCGCAAATCAGAGAGGAACCTATTTTGGCAGAATCGTTTCGTACCCACGCGAGTCGAATGAAGTCGGAAATCAGTTGGGTGAAACTATTCGGAAACTCCGTAACGAGATCGAAACGAGGTCTCGAAAAAGTTCGCGATACGAAATCAACATTTACAGTGAAGCGAGGGACGGTAGTCCGAGAGGGTTCCCTTGCCTATCGCATCTTTCGCTGCATCTCGATTACCCAGGGCTTCATATGCAGGCGATCTACCGAAACGAATCGCTGTTATCGCGAGCGTATGGAAACTATCTCGGACTGGCGGCGCTTTTGCACTACGTAGCCAAGGTTGTTGGTCTCGAGGTGGGAGAACTGTTGGTCACCGCGGGTCATGTTGAACTAGAACCAGGTCTGCATAAAGAAATCCGCATGATGCTGTCAAGGCATTCGCAGGACAAACTTTTGGCTCAAGCTTTCGAATGATCCAGATCAGCGAAGCCTCATGTAATGATTGCTCTAGACGGTATATGGGACTACGTTGCGAGGCAATTTAAATGCACTATCGAAATGCGGCGCACGCATTTGTTTCGGAACTCCGCAGCCTGACCGAGTACGGATCAGAGGTTAACGTTCGCGACCGAGAAACCCTTGAACTCACTTCAAGAGTAGTTAGGTTGCACAATCCAACAGAAAGGTGCATCACTCTCTCGGGAAGACGCAACAGCATATTTGCAGCCGCTGCCGAGACAATGTGGGTGCTCGCTGGCCGCAATGACCTGGACTTTATTACTTATTACTTAGAACGGGCGCCGCAATTCTCCGACGATGGATCAACCTGGCGCGGTGCTTACGGCCCCCGGCTTCGGAATTGGAACGGAATTGATCAAGTAGCGGAGGTCTTGAGACTCCTAACCGAAGATCCTCAATCGAGACGGGCTGTCATTGTTTTGTTTGACCCGGATCGCGATTTTGTCGATAGCAAGGACATCCCATGTAACAACTGGTTGCATTTTCTTCTACGTGACGGACGACTTGACTTGAACATTGCCGCCCGGAGCAGCGATGTTGTCTGGGGTTTTTCTGGCATCAATGCGTTCGAATGGAGCGTACTCCACGAGATGCTCGCGAAGTGGCTCAATGTCGAGATCGGAATGTGTACATATTTAATGGGGTCTCTCCATCTGTACGCTGAACACACTTTGCAGGCAAACAAGGTTCTTGAGTCGTTCAAGGGCGAAACGGGATACGAGAGCGGTTGGCACTCAGTTTCATTTGATACAAGTTGGGATTCTTTCGAGCCCGTTCTTACGGAATGGTTCGATATCGAATCCGAACTTCGAGCGGGTAACGAAGTTCGAGATCGAATTGCCACATTTCCGGACCCTCTGTTAAGGCAGTTCTTACAACTGCTGCATCTCAGAGCTATGGAAATTAGGAATTGCGGCGACGACGAGCTCCGGGCCGCAATTGCGGCGCTTGGTCATTCGGATTTGGCTTATGCCGCCACCGAACACTTTTTTCGTAATTCAGCCGAGCTAGACATGTTGGATTTAGATAGTCGTTATTATCCCCTGTTTGATGTCGAACGGTTGCGAAGTGCAATTGTTAGTCTCCACCGTCAAAAGAGCGCAGGCTACGGGTCCAGTTGGAAGAAACGGGGTGAGCAACTTGGAATCGTCGCCAACATAGATCGCAAAGTAGACCGAATAGAAATACTGAATTCTGGAGGAATGCCCGGAGATGAAAGCTTATTGGATACGGTAATTGACCTCTTCATCTATTGCGCCAAGTATCGAACATACCTCGCAGATCAAGACTCTCGATTGGCTCTACAGATCTTTGGTCCGGGCCTTGTCGGACCTTTTAGCGACGATGATCTAGGCTTCGAAGCCCTCGTAAATGCGATGGAGTTTCATAGCCCCGACGAAGCATTGAGTGTGCGCCAACTTGCTGCTCAAGTCATCGACACGTCTAGCGAACTTGACGCGTGCTTTGAGCCAACATCCCACCTCACTCTTTCGGAGCGGGCCGATCTGGTATCTCGTCTCACCGATGAGGCGAAAGCCCTACTCCTTCGTTGCGCATATGATTTACCGCAATCATTAGCTGATTTCGTAGATGGAGTAACTGGCTCCTAGCCAGCAATGTAACTCCGTGAAATGCATCATTGAAGAATTGGTGAGGGCTTTCGATGCTTCGCTACTACGTTTCTAAGATGTATTCTCATGATGGAGGAAGATGAAGCGTAGCCCCGTGAAATTGCGCGAGCCAACTCGCCGATCCGGCGCATATGAGTTGTACTGGAAATTCGCTTCAGAAAGACATCAGGCGTTCGAGGCACGCATCGAAGGCAAACCTCAACCGTGGACCGACAATGCAATCCTTCAAACATTCAAGTTCTGCAATGTATTCAGAGCTGCGGATAGGGTAAGCCAATACATGATTCGAAACGTTGTGTATCTTGACGATGACTCAACGGTTTACGATCGCATCTTTCAGATAGTGGCGTTCCGAACTTTCAGCAAGATTTCCGCTTGGGACGATGTCATTCAGCAACTTGGGCGCTCGCCGCGAATTCACGATCTCATAGACGGAACTTTTGAAAACGCACTTACGTCAATCAAAGAGAGTGGCGCAAAGCTGTATACGGGTGCGTTCATTCTCTGCGCGACGGACTATTACGGAAGACAGAAGAAGCATCTAAACCACGTTGAACTCTTCAAACAGATGTTCGCAAAGGACTTTCTCGCTGAGCGCATTCTCGAATCTCAATCTCTAGAGGGGATGTACGGGATCCTTCATCTGTTCCCTCTTATGGGCGACTTCATGTCATACCAGATCGCAATCGATCTCAACTACTCCGAGCTATTTAAATTCTCGGAAAACGACTTCACGCAGCCCGGACCCGGCGCAATGCGAGGAATTCGAAAGGTCTTCTCAGACTTGGGTGACTTTACTCCGCGAGACTGCATCATGTGGATGGTTGATAATCAAAATCGAGAATTCGAACGCCTTGGATTGGAATTCAACGGATTATGGGGACGCCCAATTCATGCCATAGATGCCCAAAGCCTATTCTGCGAAACTGACAAATATTGTCGCGAAGCAATCCCCGAGCTTAGAAGCGCGCGTAAAAGAATTAAGGCGACGTTCAAGCCTTCAGATGAAAAACTGGATGTCTTCTTCCCCCCAAAGTGGGATCTTTCGATCAATAGTTGCTTCAAGACAATTCATTGATGCGCCAGACGTCACAACGCCAATCGTGTCTCAATGATCGGATATTCCGTCACCGCCGGTCGGTAACTACGGCGTCTCGTCTTCGCCTTCAGTGCCGGTAGCAATCGACGCCACCTCATTTGATCGTTCGAGTACTCGATCGATCGCTCTATTGACTGTTAGCTGCCAAGAACTGAAATCCGAAAGACGTGAGCCATTATCAGGCTCCGCGGAATCCTTGCTCCAATAGGCATGATTGATCCTCGACACATCACGAAGTTCGTTGGCAAGGATGGCTGCGCCCGCATTTGGAAAAGTAAACGCACATGTTTCAACTGCGTCGGCGAGAACATCAAGTCCACTCAGGGCCAACGGGACTCCGTCCCTTTCCATACGCGGCCCCGGGCGCCAATCAGAAAATAGCGATTCCCACCTCTGCTTCAACTCATCCACGACGTCAGCGCTTGGATTCAATGTGTCGAGTGCAAGCTTCCAAAGCATTCGGCTCTGATCTTGTGACCAGCGATCGATCCTAGGAACCACAACTCTCGGACGGTCGGAACCTCCGAACGCCAATGCAGATATTGTGACAATCTCGCCTGGGACAATGCCCGAAATCGAGGCGATTGCTTTCTTCTGAATGCTCGCCAGTTCACCAACGTTTATCGGCCACCATGCCCGCATCTGTTGTTTGCGGAAGTACCCGATACAGTCAAGTCGCCCAGTGCCCGCTGGAATTCGCAACTGAACGAGGCAGAGCGATGGATAGACGTCCAAACCATTCTCGTACGACTGGGGATCGATCAAAATCATAACGCTTCGACTCGTTGATGGATTCGACTCGAGCGCTTTCACTGCGTGATCGAACTGATTGACGTTGGATGCGAATTTCCAGATTCGTTCCCCATGATTAAATTGTGGAACCCGTAATTTTGGTTCCGGATTTTGCCACCACTTCACGGTCTCGTCGAACCATTCCGTTGAATTCTCGCCGTCGGGAACGGGATAAGCGATCGGAAGTCGATTGCAGGTGTCCCCCTTGACGACTCGACAAATCGTGTCAGATTCAGTTTCATACGAGTCCGTTGGAAACGATGCCAACAACTGTGAGTAAACATCATCAATCGTCGCGCCTTCGAAAAGTCTAACTCTGGGTTCCACTGGATTCTTCGACACAAGTGCGTGGGCAACTTCAGTGAAGTGTTCTTCACTGAATCGCAAATTCGAATACGTCGGCCTGACGGCGTTGATCGAAAGAGATATCGTTTCCTCTCCGCTGCTTTCTATTTCGATTAACCTCGCTATTTCAACGGGCATTTGATTGGTAGCGGTTCCCACGGAAGAAACCATGACGAACCCTCGTCCGAGTTGCTGCCCGGGTCCGATATACGGCGGCGCTCCGGGAAAGTCGACGTAAGTCCCAGGCGAGTGCTTGTGACCGTGAAGGACAAGATGGACACCTTGATCGGCGAGCCATTGTCGAACGTAGCCAAGGTTCGTCATTGTTTCGTACGGCTTTACCTCCTCCGCGAGACTGACAGGCAATAACTGGTGGTGAAGTACAACCACCTTGAGTCGAAACCTGCCGTCATTGTCAAGATCGCGAATTCGCCGAGTAAGAGCGTCCATTTGCCCTTTTGAAATCTTGCAAATATCAACCAGGCGAAGCTCGTTGAACCTTGCCAAGAGCTTGGAAATCAAATTGTTCTCTTTCGCGGAACTTTCGAGCGCTTCCAAATCCTCCTCCGTAAGGTCACCCAAAGATTCAAACGAACCGCAATAATTAGACGAATTCATTCCGAAGAGCACAGCCCCACCGAGGTCCACGCAGGGATTATGGGTGGCTCCGAGATCCCTTCCGTCGGCTGGCGAGATGTCGATGCCTTCGAGTAATGGAGTTACGTACCCCTCGGCACGTATGGCATCAAGGAAGTGACGATACCGATCCTGCGAGTCGGGCTTGGTACCCCAGATAACGTCATGATTGCCGGGTACGACCACCGTCCTTGAGCGTCCAGGATCGCTTTTCCCAAGAGCCGAAAGTAGCATGCCCAGTTGTTCAAGCCCTGGCTTTCCGCCAGCAACGGTGACATCACCACTCACGACTATTGCGTCCAGCTTTAGGTCAGCCCCACGTAAATGTTCGCCCAAGCGGTCTAATGATCCGCGGAGTATGTCGTGGCGTGTCAACTTGTGCTCGTCGCTCACGAGACTCGACTTCGTGTAGTCGCCAACGGGCCAAGCTCCGTCTTCTCCCAGATGAAGATCTGAAAGATGAAGGATTCGAATCGTCATAGCAACTCGATGTTGAGTAGGAGTACTTTCGCGTCACTCAATAAGTCGTTCGAATGAATCCGACCAACCGCGCGAGTATCTTCTCGAACCATATCGCGAAAACTTACACCTCGATGGGCCTTGCCAACTGCGCTCGCCGATCTTCTTTAAGGATTCGGAAGTCAACCGAACGTTGGTGAGTCTCGATTCCATATCGGCGAGTCATCGTCGCCTTCCCGATCTACTCCAATCAGTCGATAGGTCTTGTACTGCTGAACCTACGCTTTAGGTTTGCTTGGATGGTGCCTCCGACTCCTACGCCGATTTGCCGACCGCATCTACACCTTTTGGATTCTCCACCAACACCACGCACCACGCCTAATCCGAACAACAAGAACGGCCGGCGACATCAGATTCACTTGAAAATAATGGGCTTGGACTACGACGGCTATACCGGACTACGCACCCAAACGTTCTCTTAATCAACAGGTTCAGATATGGGCGATGGGTCAGAAAAGACCCACGGAAAAACCCACACACCAGCACTACTCAGCAAGACAATACCGACAAAGAAGGACATCGTTTCCTTGTAAACAAAGGGCTTTATCGACATGACCGACTCGTATAGACATGCGCCAAAGTCCTCTTAACCAACAGGTTCCGGGTTCAGGTCCAGGCCGGCGCACCAGTCAAATGTGTGACATGGTGACTCACTAGCCTCGCCCTGCGCAGCGCCCAATTACGGCAACCATGGAAGCAAGGACGAGAAACTCTGAGAAAGGTCCGACATTCGCCCATGGGTAGAGGCCCAACGATAACGGTGGGGGTTGGACGTCAACAGGAAACCAAGGATGTTCGAACCGTTGATGGCATGAATTTTCTCGAAGATCTTCGAATACGAGCATAATTATTCATCGAGCATCGAAGAGGTCCGTCGATTCGTGGACACCAATAGCAAAGGTTGCCCGTGCCCAATACTTCGATGAGGAATAGGTCCTTTACGTTTAAGCCGTTTCCTGCTCGCTCATCAGTCCACGAACGAATGCTTCGATCCCTGTGCGGACCACCAGCCGGCGTCGGCCAATCGTTACGCTGGGTATTCGCCCGCTCATGACGAGTTCGTAAGTCTGAGTTCGACCAATGCGCAGTAGCGCCGCCGTTTCTACCATCGTGAGTAGAAGTGTCTGTCCAGCGTCCGTCACGTTGCTAGTCATTGTCTCACCTCGCTCATGGACTTCTTTTGTAATCAACGTCGCTTCCTTTCGCTCAAATGCCCTTGCGTCTCTCATTCGAATATGGGACCAGTGTCGAAATCGAGATCAATAACTTCGAGCTCGAGTTCAGCGTTCGCACGGAAGGTGGGCACAGGCTCGTTCGCGTCGTTGCGATATTCCCAACCCAGCTCAACCGCGATTTGTAGTGCCGAACGATCAATCAGAATGGGCTCCTCGTCCTCTCCCACGAAGAGCGCCAGTGTGGGCAATCCCTCGTAGTCGCCAAAGACCATCCGCAGAGTCATCCCCGAGAACGGATCTTCGGTTTCGATTGACGTAAGGGGTTCGAGGTCTGCATCCTCGACGTCGCTGGTCGCGACGGTCACAGTACCAAGCCTATTTTGAAACACGGGAAGCCTTGCGCCTAAATCATGTCTTGAGCTTGCAAGAATGTCCCCGCTCTGAGTTTCGCCCAGTGCCCAATCATGGACAAACTGTGCGACGAGTGCGAACGCGCCTTCGATCTCCCAATTAGTGATGGGGTACCCACTGAGATAGATCCTCGCGGCGTCACCGAATTCGAGCGTCTCCTCCGGATCCCAGGCGCCGTCAGGATCGATGATGTTTAGCGCCAACTCGATGAACTTCGTCTCGACGGGCACCGTCCCAATACGGCTGGACGGTGCAGATAGTTCAACCGTACGCATGTGAGCATCGAGCCGCCGTGCCAGGTCGTCGACGAGCGCCGGCTCCTCCACCCAACGATTCAGTTCGTCGTCCCAACAAGGTCCTTCGGGGAAGAGTACGGACGACGCGTCAAGATCGACGACCGATTTCTCGGTTTCCGTGTCGTACGTGACAACCAGTGAGATTCGCTTAGTCACTTTTAGATCTCGAGTTCGTAGCGCGCAACGACTGGCACTTCGAGTTCTTTGAACCCACCCACGACGGATGGCTCATACGTACTGAAGGGCGCGTCGCGTGTCGGTAGTTCAACGGAAATCACTTGGACGCGACCCTCGGACGCGTCGACGACGTCGTACAGTCGCGCCAGGTCCCCGCCGTAGCCGCGCCATCGCGAACCCGTGTCGAGGACGGCGTCGACGTCTCGCCAGTGCTCTCTTGAGACACCCGCGCTCACCACGTTCACCGCCTCGACGACGGGTTCTTCAACTTCGAAGGTCTTAAGCACCGCGGCGGCGGCACGTTGGATTCGTCCCGTGGACACCTTGATTCCCTGTAGCGCTTGCTCTCCACCACCGGCCCAGCCGACGACGTAGCCAAAGGAGTACTTCCCCGTCTCCAGACCGAGTGCTCGACACGTGACGAAGGCGACCGACTCCGCCTCCAGCTCCTTGAGTCCTCGCCCCAGTTCTCGTATCGTTACATTCTCGGGGTCGTGCAACAGGGCGTGGCCAATCTCGTGGGCCAGGGTCTTCAGTTGCTGCGCCTCATCGTTACTGGCTGCGACGCGAATGCGACCCTCGCGGTGGTCCGTGTCGCCGTTGGCTCCGCTCTCGAGCGAGGCCGGGCGCTCCACGTGAAATCCAATCCCATCAGCGAAATCGATTAGCTTCGCGAACACGCCTTCGGGCGCTCGTCCCTCGAGTTTGCTCACGATGTCAGGAAGGTCAGGGCCCTCAGTCTGACTGACATCGAAGACCGGGACCAACTTGAAGCCGCGAATCTCCTGCGTCACTTCACTTTTTGTCGCGTCGCGCTTTTGGTACTTCATCGGGGCGAACACGCGAAGCGCCGACTCCTTGGCGAGTACCTGGTGACCGAGCGCCTGCCAGGCCCGGTATCCCGCGACGCGCGTCGCGTCGGGCTTCTGCGCCAAAATCAAGAGGACGTTGTTCGGGCTGTAACGCGGAAACCGACTCTGCACCTCGAGGTACCGCGTCCAGCGCTCGTTGGTTGTGAGTGCCGCGACGCCGTCGCTGAGCGCTTCGAGTAGTTCAACGTAATCGCGAGGCATGCGTGTCTCCAGTGCTCACTCGTTGGTCGTTTCATCCGAGTGACCCAACGCAACGGTCGCGGCTCGACGGCGTCGGCGAGCTATATCTTCGACAACGAAAACGTCGAACGCTTCGCGCGTCGTGTGCTCCGGCCCGTGGCCGCAGCGCAGGTCGGCCGTGAACTGGTGCAGCAGCATCGTGATGTCGCGAAAGGCGCGGTGCCAGTCCGTGCCTGAGGACGCCGGCGAGGTCGCCGCGTAGGCGACGCGCTCGTGATCCTTAAGGGCCTGCAGTGCCGCCGCAAGCGACTCGTGTGCGTACCAGCAGGCCGGCACAACGTAGCTGTCGAGGCCCGGGTATCGCTCGCGCAACTCGTCGACCCAACGACGCAGCTCGGGCCACGCACGCTCGGCCGGAATCGCCCCGAGGCTCGGCCAATGAACCGGTGGCTCTCCTTTTTCCTCAGCGCCCGCGCTCGCGGTCACTTCCGGGCGCGCCACGAAGGTGCGACGCAGGACGTCGCGAGGTGAGCCCTCTTCCCTCACGTCATCCACGACGGCACAGTCGAGGTCGTGGCGCCACTACGAAGCGACTCCTCGACCGCGGCGCGTTGATCCTTCAGTTCTTGGGCGTCGGTGCGAGACGTCCACGGGCGCAACGTCAACATGATCGGCCTCGCCGCGCGCAGCATGAGTAGTCCGTGACCGACTTTGATTCGGCGTACATCGCTCGGGTCCAAGATGGATCGTTGACGAGACGACTCAGTGACGTTTCTCCCTCCGCCCGACTGGCGCGTCGTCGAAACTTCAGGGCTCTCGCGATCACCAATGAGTTGTGTCAAGTCACGAAGGTCACTGGCGTTACTCGAACCGCCGAGAATGATCTTCGAGGTGGCAGAGTCCCAAATGGCTTGGGCTTGCTCGTGGCCCCATCGATCACGGGCCTGTGCCAAAGACTGCAAGACCGCGACGGTCGTGATCCCAGTGCCCCCACCCTCGCTCATCAGGGAGCCTAGAGAGGGAAGCGGATAGTTCGCCGCCTCGTCGAGAATCAGCGCTACGGGTGGATCCAACCGCGCGCCCGGCGAGCGACTGGCTAACTGACGTGCAGTTTCGACGACGTCTTCAACCAGCGCCGAAACAATGTTCGCGGTCGCGAAGGCGCCCGAACTCGTGCCGAGCAAGTACAGCGTGCCGTTCTCTTTTAGAAACCGCTCTGGGTGAAACTCCGCGCCGGGGGTTGGCGTGAGCTGCTCAATCACTTGCGGACTCGCGAAGGGCGCGAAGGCCGAACTCACGACCGACCAGATGTTGGCCCGTTGGCGCGGTTCGAGCCCGACAACGCCGCCGAGAGCCCTCGCCCAGAGCGGCGTCGCCAGTACCGATGCGCGCAAGATCTCCACGGCTTCCTTCGCTTCGTCGGGCGAGAGGCTCCAACGGTAGAGATCCATGACACCGCGTCCATCGACGGCGGCCGCCTGCAAGAGACAACGCACCACGACCTCGGTCTGTTGCTGCCAAAAATTCCCGTCGGTGACGTTGCCGGCGGCACCCGCGCAGAGCGCCCCGGCGCGTAACATCGCCGTTTCGGGATGCTCGCAACCGCGAATGGGCGACCAGCGCAGTCCCCCGGCGACGCCCTTCGCGAGACCCTGGGGGTCAAAGACACCAACGGGTCCACGCCTCATTCGCTCGGTCATCGTCACGGCCAGATTGTCCGGTCGCGTGCTCGTCGTTACGACCGCCCCCGGGGCGTCGAGGATGAAGGGGATGACGAGGTTGTGGCCCTTGCCGCTGCGCGGAGGACCGAGGATCACCATCGAGTCCTCGACACTGGCGTAACAGTCCACGTTGCGACTCTTCCCGAGAAAGAGTCCGAGATCATTCGCCTTGAATTTCTCAAGCGAGGGTCGAAGGACGAGACCACGGGTGAGAAGGTGCTTGGCCCCCGCCGCCAGCAGCACCTCGTGTCGATCGGCGAGGCCCGCCACGCGCTTCGGGTCGTCGGACTTCGTTCGCGCGTCGGCTCTCAGGTAACGTGCGGCCACGATGGTGACGACTGCGGCCACGCCGAGCACAACCGCGGTGACGCTCCAGTACAGCCAGGCGGGACCAACCGGCACCTTCCACGCAATTGAGGGATCGAGAGCGTGTTCGAAGGCGGTGATCGCGCCCGCGACGTGATGCGTCGGTAGTCCGTGACCGGAGAGGAGCGCACTCAGTAGCCCTCCCGCCGCGAGCACCAGATAGAAGACGAAGACGCCCGCGACTACGAAGAGCCATGCGTCGTCGCGTCGCGCGTTCACGAAGCGACCATTCGTTGATTGGTGTCAAAAAGCGCCAACTCCCCTGGCGTACAGACATGGCGCACCACGAAAGAGCGCTCGCCGACCCGCCAGAGTCCCTCACCGCGAACGAGGCTCGAGAGTTGGTCAATCTCGGTTGAGGACAGTCCGAGCGCCGCGCCGGTCTTGGCGTCTTCGCCCGACTCTTGGGCGTAGATGATCTTGGTGGAGCAGTCCGCCAAGAGTCCCAGCGCCAAGTTGCGAGCCTCGGAGTCTCGCTCGCCGACGGCGTCGAGGTCGCTGAGTCGGTGGATCACAATGAGGTTCGCGATCCCGAGGGCGCGACTGAGCTTCCACTGGCTCTGCATGCGTGCAAGGAGAGCCGGCTGTTTCAGCACCCGCCAGGCCTCGTCGTAGACGACCCAACGCTGTCCGCCCGCGGGGTCTTGCAGGGCGGCCTCCATCCACGAGCTCGCGCACGTCATCACGAGGCCGATTTTCGCGTCCGAACCTTGTATGCGACTGAGGTCGAGACTCACCATCGGGAGAGTCGCGTCGAAGTGCACGGTGGAGGGTCCGTCAAACAGTCCTCCAAGGTCGCCACCGACGAGACGATTGAGCGCGTGCGCTACGTCGCGCCCGTCGTCCAGCAACTGCGCGCGATTTGATCCGATCACGTCGCCGGGTGGATCGAACATCGCTAACACCACCTGCGGCAACGTCGCGACGGAATTCGACCGCACCGCCTCGTCGAGCGCCGCGAAGAGCGCCGTGGACTCCACCGGTCCCATCAGCCGACCGAGCGCCGCTTCGGTGATAGACCGCAACAGGTCGCGGCGACGATGTCGCACCATCTGCGCCCACGCCGCGTCGGACAACGCAACCTGACCGCCGTCGTGATTCGTCAAGTACGTGGGACGCGGACCTTCGTCGAGGGGATTGAGTCGCGCCGCGACGCCGTCGCCCAACGCAATCGCCTGACCGCCGACACTGCGACTAACGGCCGTCCACTCCCCCTTGGGGTCGCCGGGCACGTAACACTTCCGCCCAAAAGCGATGGAGCGCGTCGCGATCGACTTCGCGAGCGTGCTCTTGCCACGACCCACGACCCCCGCGAGTAGACAGTTCGGA
>Ga0182024_10007266_pt1 | contig 23937 bp, 20 predicted proteins | sample P32metaG_FD_120480 | JGI IMG/M metagenome (GOLD analysis project Ga0182024, IMG submission 120480) | Permafrost microbial communities from Stordalen Mire, Sweden - P3-2 metaG (Illumina Assembly) | ecosystem: Environmental > Terrestrial > Soil > Wetlands > Permafrost | place: Sweden: Stordalen... | reverse complement strand
GCCTATTCGGATTCCTGTATTTTGGAATGGTGGACACTGCAATTCCATCGCTGGTATTCATAGCGATCGTCTTGTCTCTCATTCCGCATGACATGCAATATGGGCCTCAGGCTGCGCTCATTGCCGAGGCCTTCACTCCACGATTGCGCTACAGTGGTGCTTCGCTTGGGTATCAGCTCGCATCGGTGATCGCCGGCGGCCCAGCACCCCTAATCGCTACCGCGCTGTTTGCCGCCTACCACTCGGGCTACGCGATCTCGATTTACATTGCCGCTTGCGCGGTGGTGACCCTGATATCAGCAGCGTTCATGCCTGATCATACTGGCAAGGATATCTCAATAGAGTATGACGATTGACAGTCCGCTGCCCGCTACATCACAGCGGCTTTTCAATGGACATTGCGGCGCGTTCATATGCGCAGGTTAGGCGGTCAGCTCTAGCCGAGCTGGCTGAATGCCTTGGTGACGCCCGTCTTGAGTGGCTCCGCGGCCGCGAGCGTAACATTCTGCGCCAGCGCTGCGAGTTCTTTGGTCTGCTCGGTCAGCGTCTCGAACTGCTTGCTTGAATGGTCGGTCGACAATTCGATGAATTCTGTAGGCGATTTCACGCCCGACAGTTTTTGGGCGAAGGCGAAGGCAGCTTCGGTATTGGCGTTAGCGAATTCGATAACCTTGGTGTTGTATTGCCGCCCAAACCCAAAGCCTGCTTGAAAGTGAGATAGCGCGGTGTCCGATAGCCGGCATTCGCCGCGATCCACAACAGAACTACGTTGGATCCTGAATAGGGGCGATTGGTTGCGGCGTTGCACGGCGTATTCATGCCGGCCGTTGCCGACCAAGGCTTGATCCATGGCGCCGCTCCACGCTCTAACTCCGCAACAATGCGCGTCGATACCTCTGCATAGAGATCACATTTTATAGCACCGCCCTCGCTGTTACAGCCACGCGCGACTTTCTTTTGCGAGCAGCCGCACGCCATTGCGGTGTCGGGCAGGTTTCTAAGTTTTGCAGCGTGATGCGAGGCTGACGGTCTCAGTGGGCGCGGCGGGACCCCCGGGGTACGCTGGACAGGCCACCCGTCTCGCGCGTCGATAGACGTGGTTGAGTCATACCCAAGGGTCGATTTTAGTCGTTAAGTTTTTGTTAAGGTTTGACGGCCGAGCACATGCCCTATTCGCTCTCCCTACCGCGCTAACGCGCTCTGAGCGGCTGCGCGGCCTTCGGCGTTCAAGATGAGAGATCGAAAGACCTCATCGGGAAGGAACTCATTCGATCGGGTAAGCGTTTCATTGGTGTGCCCCAATAAGCGCCAGGAAACGTGATGCTAATTCAGAAGCACGACGAAAGTCACATTGTCGAACTTGAAGACGGTTCTAGATGGCGGATTTGGCCCAGCGATATTGCTGCGACCTTGCAATGGTTGCCGACGACCGAACTCCGGGTATCAGCAATAAGCGACGAGTTTTGTTCGCACACCCTCATTGATCAAAAAGACGGTTCACGGGTGCGTGTGATCGAAGCCAGCAACGACTGGCCCGTTGCGCAGGTCCGGCGATCGCTGAAGGAAGGGTGAATTAGAGAAGCAAGCGCCGTCGGACATGCTCTCTGGCGGATCCCGCCGCCCGGTAGCCCGGGCGGCGATCCCAACATACGTCCGAAGTGAATGTTTCGGGCCCATCGGCCGGTAGTGTCTCAGTTTGAAATGAAAAGAGGCCGCCAACTGATGGGGCGTGAGGAGGATAGATCAGGGTGTCGGCGGAATGCGCGAAGTTTCGGCGATCGCCAGTAGCTGCTTTTAGACGTGATTTAGACGGTGTTCCTCGAAAGGCATCCGTCGTTCATGACTTCATCAGCCCGGCGGCCTTCAGCGCATGGGTGATGACGGCCCGCACGTCGATGAGGCGGGGGGGGCTCGTCGGCTTGGACGCGTCGCCTACAGGGTCGCCCGCAGCGATCGACGTTCCCGCGGTCGCACGGTGCTGGCGCGGCGCGGCGGGGACGATCGAGGCGGATTTGCTCCGTCTGGTCGGGACGGCGCGCGGATGTCCGGTCAGGCCCCAGAATTTCGCGATGTGATAGGAGGACGAGATGCCCACATCGAGCAGAAAGTCGCCGGGCACGCCGACGTGCTCGTCGGACAGCCCGGTCGCGAGCGGCGTGCCGTGCGCCATGGTGAGGATGGTGTAGGACTCGATTGCGGTCTGGCCCGCTGGATTGCGCCAGACCTGGCGCGGATATCCGTCAACCCGTTCGGTCGAGGTCGGCGCGAGGTCGAGGCCGTGCACATCGGTCCACTGCTTGATGATCTCGTCGGCGTTCTTCGACTTCACCACCTGATCGGCGCCACCGTGCCACACCGATACGCGTGGCCACGGACCCTGGTGTGGCGACGCGGCTCGCACGAGATCGCCCCATTCGCGCGCCGAGCGGGCCCGCACCTGACCCATGCTCTCGAACGCCTCCTTGACATTCGAGGCGGTGCCATAAGGCAGACCGGCGATGATGGCGCCGGCGGCGAACACCTCGGGATAGGTGGCGAGCATGACGGAGGTCATCGCGCCACCGGCGGAGAGGCCGGTGACGAACACGCGGCGACGGTCGATCCCGTGATCGACGATCATTTTCTCGACCATTTGGCGGATCGACATCGCCTCGCCTCGCCCGCGCTCGATGTCACCGGCGCTAAACCAGTTGAAGCAGTTATTCGCATTGTTCGCGCGCTGCTGCTCCGGCAGCAGTAGCACGAAGCCATGGCGATCGGCGAGCGTCGACCAGCCGGCACCGAAATCGTAGCTCACCGCCGTCTGCGTACATCCGTGCAGGACGACCACCAGCGCCGGCTGGGGGTCCGCCGGCACGTATTTGAACATGCGCAGAGCGCCGGGATTGGAGCCGAATCCTGTCACCTCGGTTAAACGGTCGAACGCGGGGTCGAAGTCGCGCGCGAGCGACTGCGTACGAGGCATAGAGCGCAACAGGGTTTCCCACTGGCGGCGCTGCCGGGCGAGGCTGGCTATGGTGGTTCCGAGACCGGGCAAGTTGATCGTCCTTTTTCGATATTGATAGTGATCAACAGGCGAGCTTACCATTGATTCTGCTGCAACGCACAAAATTTGCTGCTGTGCAGCATATGGGGTTGAAAGGGCGATTTGCCCACCCACCGGGGGCCGCTTGTTAAATCACCCTGAATGCCAGAGAAACTCCAGGATTTCATTGGCTTTCTGAGTTTTAAGTAGGGATTTTGGCAATGATCAATTTCCACGTCCGTAGCCTCACATAGCCGCAGTTGCGATCACGAATTGTAACCACTTGCCCCGGCCATGTTGCATTGCAGCATTTGCTAACTATATGAGGGTCAGCAAGTGATCGCATTGGTGCTCCAAAAGTGGCTCCGCCGGTTGCGATCTAAGAGGCATCCGACCAGCGTCCAGGGCGTCGTGTTCGGAAGTCTTCAGCAGGAAACGCCCTAAGGAGAAACGCCATGAACGCCATGTTGAACTCAACAACCAAAACCACGACTGCGAAGCCCGCCAGCTCCCCCAGGATGGATGCTACGCAGGCATTCCGCGCGACGGCCGGAAACGGCTCTGCGCAAGCCAAGGAAGCTTTCGAGAAGATGAGCACCGCCTCGGCTGAAGCCACGGATCTGATCAAGAACAGCTATTCGACGGCCGTAAAAGGTGCGCAGGACTACAACACCAAGTTTATCGAGTTCGCTCAAACTAATACCGAAGCGGCCCTCGACTTCGTCCAAAAACTATCGGGCGTGAAATCGCCTACAGAATTCATCGAATTGTCGACCGACCATTCACGCAAGCAGTTCGAGACGCTGACCGAGCAGACCAAGGAACTTGCAGCGCTGGCTCAGAAGGTCACGCTCGCGACTGTGGAACCTCTCAAGACGGGCGTCACCAAGGCATTCAGCCAGTCCGCCTGAACTAACCCCCTCCAAACTTCAGCGTTCTTCGAAGCCCGGGTTGTCGCCCGGGCTTCTTGCTGAAGGCCGAAAGGAAATCGCGTTCATCCGCATCACCCACCCGACTGCGTCGCCAATTTCATCGGCTAGTTTGGAATTGTGGAATAGGGAACTTGTCTGAAATCTAGAATCGCGATTGCGTATAGTGCAGGACACTGAGCGCGAATGGTCCACGTTTGTGAATGGCTGCCATGTAATCCGCCTTTGGGAAACCCACGGCGCCCTCCTATCGGATTGTCATTTAGCGGCGACATAGGTCACTTCCGCGACGAACTTTTCGTAACCCCGTGATCTGGGCCAGGCTTATCAACCTGCAATTCAAAGAAGATATCGGCATTCGGGCAGAAGCGCGGGGGCAACGGCACGGACGTCGGCAAACTGTCGAGCCAGTCGCGGCAGGCTTTTTTGGCCGGGCAGCCTTCACACCGGTGCAGCGCGGTGGCGTAGCTTAAGCTCAGGCGCGGCACGACACCGCCGCCTAGCTCAATACCAAGGCGCTCCATCATTTCACAGATATATATCGGCAGATGCTCAGGTGTGGCCGGCGCAGCCATGATTGCCACTCCTTCATTCGCCCGGCAAAAGATAGATCCGACAATTCGCTGCATCGCACAATGATCTAAATCAAACCCGCTGCTTGAAATTGTCCGCCATCAGTGACGTTCCGTTGTCGCTGAATGCGAACCGATACAACCTATTATCATCCATATAAATTTCCTTTGCCGCACAGCCATCGCCAGCCTTAGCCTGTCACTCTCTCAGTGTCAGTCACGCCGGCCTGAGCGGCTGGGCTGTCACCAGCTCCTGATACGCCTGCGGCAGCAGGCGCGCGAGCAGCGCAGCCCAGATGAGCTGCCCCTAGTCGCCAGCGATCAGGTCCTGGCGGATCTCGATCGCCACATGATGCAGGCCGCGCCGTTCACCATGCACCGGAATGGTGTAATCCGTCGCATCGTTCACGTCGTAGGGCTCGTTGTCGCTGACCACGAGTCCCTCTTCTCGTTTTAGTAGGCCATGAGGAGATGGGCAAAGCGCGGATCACGATTGTAGAGCACGCCAGCATGTCAGGGCCGCCCCACGTCCATGAAGACAGGGGTAAAGCTGTGCATTGCAATCAGCGCCGGCGGCCGGCCGGCTTGGCGTCTGCGGTCGAGTTCGGATTCGATACGATCATGGTAGGGCCGGAAAATCTCGCGCACGCGCGCGGCCTTCTGCTGCTCGCTCAAGCCGAATTTGCCCGGCACCGGGGTGGCCTCGCTGATGTCCGGGATCGATTCCTTCGAGACCGGCGGGCGATTGCAGTCGATAACCAAGCGCGAATAGTTCTGCTGTATTAGGGTAGCGTCGAGCGCGTCTGCCAACTGGCGGCACGCTGCGGCGATGCCGATGTCCCAGGCGATGTGGCGCTGGCGTTCCGCTTCAGAAACGCCGAGCCCGCGCAGGGCGCACGGCATGGCGTTGCTCGCGTGATCGGCGACGATCAGGAACGGGGACAGGCCGTTTTCGTTGTGCACCATGACCGGCGCCGGCTCGTCTGCCGCCAACAGGCTATCCGACATCTCGTTCATCGGCGCTCAGGCTTGTGCAAAAAACGACGGGATGGCAGAGACACGCACTGTTCTTGGCGCGAAAAATGCATATTACTGGGGACTTGCATCACTGTGGAACCGCAATGCCGATTCTCACCATCAGGCACGTCACGACCTACCACTATAAACAACCGGTCGCGTTCGGCGAGCACCGGATGATGCTGCATCCGCGCGACGATGGCGACCAGAAGGTGCTCGAATCCGAGCTCGTAATCACCCCCGAGCCTAGTCAATTCTCTTGGACACGGGATATCCACGGCAATCATGTCGCGATCGCCCGTTTCGCGGGCCGGGCCTGCGAGCTTCGCTTTGAAAGCACCATTCATCTCGACCACGCGCCGGGCCGCTTCCGAGCAGCCGATATCGAGGACTTTGCCCGTACCCATCCGTTTGCCTACCCAGCGGAAGACAGGCCAGGTCTCGCCCGCGTCATGGCGCCGCGATCCCCGCACCCCAGCGTCGATCGGTGGGCCGCCAAGTTCCTGCGCGCGGACGGATCGGCCGACACTTACGAGCTTCTCGTCGACATGACGCAGACCATCAAGCGGACCTTCAAGCACAAGGCGCGGCACGAGAAGGGTACCCAGGACCCGGTTCGAACCCTGAAGCTCGCGAGCGGGAGTTGTCGCGACGTTGCCGTGTTCATGATCGAGGCGCTGCGCTCGCTTGGCATAGCTGCGCGGTTTGTGTCCGGATATCTGCATCTTGCCGAGGATGATGACGACCGTGTCACCGGCGGCAACACCCATGCCTGGGTCCAGGCCTATGTTCCTGGCCCGGGTTGGGTCGACTTCGATCCGTCGAGCGGCATGGTCGGGAATCAGAACCTCGTGCGCGTCGCTGTGGTGCACGATCCGCGCCACGCGATTCCTTTGCAAGGGACCTGGATCGGGAGCGCGTCGGACCATCTCGCCATGAGGGTCGCCGTCAAGGTCACCGCGGCGCCAACATGATTGGTGGTCGCGTGACGAACGAATAGAACTTTTGTACCATCTTATTTTTAGCACCCAACACTCCGCATGCGCGGGCGGAAAAGGCTTTCGATGAAGATTCGGGCTGGCTACGAAATTTCCTATGACTGCCCGCAGCCGACGCCCATGATCCTGCAGCTGAGTGTGCATCCATCCCGCACTCCCGACCTGCTGAGCTGGGATCGCATGCAGTTCAGTCCGCCCATCCCCGCCAACACCTATCACGACGGCTTCGGCAATTTCTGCCACGTGATCCGCGCGCCCATGGGCCGCCTGACCATGTCCACGGACTTCCTGATGAAGGATAAGGGCGAGCCGGACGCGATCGCGCTACAGGCGGAGCAGCACGCGCTGGAAGATCTGCCGGTCGACGTCCTAGTCTATCTGCTCGGCAGCCGCTACTGCGAGACCGATCGGCTGTCGAATACAGCGTGGTCGCTATTCGGGCAGGTGCCGAAGGGGTGGCCGCTGGTGCAGGCGATCTGCGACTACGTCCACGATCGCATCACGTTCGGTTACCAGCATGCGAGCCCGTTCAAATCAGCCTGGGATGCATATAACGAGCGACGCGGCGTGTGCCGGGACTACGCCCACCTTGCGATCACGCTGTGCCGCTGCATGAACATTCCGGCGCGCTACTGCACCGGCTATCTTGGCGATATGGGTGCACCGCCGCCCTACGACCCTGGTGACTTCGCCGCTTGGTTCGAGGCGTATCTCGGAGGACGCTGGTATACCTTCGACCCGCGCAACAACGTGCCGCGCATCGGCCGCATCCTGATGGGGCGCGGGCGCGATGCCACAGACGTCGCGATCGTGACCTCATTCGGCCCCTGCACGCTCGCGGGCTTCAACGTGATCACCGACGAAGTCAAATAGGCCGCTCCCGCGCGTACGCGATGATTTGGTAAAACTGAATTCCTGACCGACTGAGTTTTGCTCTACAGACAAGACAGCATATCTTCGAATGGCGCCTACGCGGCTAGCATGTTGGAGCTTTCGTTGATTACGCTCAGGATCCGTCACAAGACAACCTATCGGTTTTGTCAGCAGGTGAGCCTGCTGCCGCACCGGTTGATGCTGCGCCCGCGCGAGAGCCGCGATCTTCGCCTGTTGTCGAGCAATGTGGCGGTGACGCCAGCCGCGGTGGTGACCTGGGCGCATGACGTCTATGGCAATTCCGTCGCGATCGTCACGTTTTCGACTATGACCGACATTCTGGTGATCGACAGCGTTGCGGAAATCCAACTTAACGCAGCCCCTTGGCCTGTGTTCGACATCGCCGGCTCGGCCATTTACTACCCCTTCCGATATTCCGACGATGAGTGGACCGACCTCGGTGCGCTGGCGTTTCAGCAATACCCGGACTTGGGCGGGCAGTTGCAGAGCTGGGCGCGAGCCTTCGTCCGCAGCAATCCGACCGACACGCTGTCCTTGCTCAAAGACCTGAGCACTGGCGTTGCGGAGCGGATCCACTATCAGAGCCGGGAGGTCGAGGGCACCCAGTCGCCGACCCAGACTCTAGATCGGGGCTGGGGATCCTGCCGGGATTTCGCCGTCCTTTTCGCAGAAGCGGCCCGCAGTCTTGGTTTCGGGACGAGGATCGTCTCGGGCTATCTCTACAATCCGGATCAGGACCGTGTGGGGTCGGAAGGCACCGGGTCGACCCATGCTTGGGCAGAAGTCTATGTGCCAGGTGCGGGCTGGATTACCTTTGATCCCACCAATCGCAGTGTCGGCGGCTTCAATTTGATTCCCGTCGCCGTCGTGCGCGACATCCGGCAGGCCATGCCGGTGGCAGGCAGTTTCGTGGGGATGACATATGCCTTTCAGGGAATGTGGGTTGAGGTCCAGGTCACTTCATAGACGGAGGGATCGGGGGAGTCATGCATCCTTTCGTCGCCGGCACATCCGCGACGGCCCGGAAATTGCATGTTTAATAGGCAATTAAATGGATTGGTTTTTCGGCCGTAATCGCGGCAAATCAGCTTCGGCAAACAGTACAGTAAAGCCCCATGTCGATCCTCGTTGGTCTCCACCACGCCACGCGGTACAGTTACGACAAGCCCATAAGTCTTGGGCCTCAGGTTGTTCGGCTGCGGCCGGGGGCGCATTGCCGCACACGAATCTCCAGCTACTCGCTCACCGTGACACCGGCCCAGCATTTCGTGAACTGGCAGCAGGACCCGCACGGCAATTGGCTCGCGCGTTTCGTGTTTCCGGAAAAAGCCACTGAATTCTCGGTGACGGTCGATTTGCTCGCCGATCTCGAGGTGATCAATCCTTTCGACTTCTTCATCGAGCCCTATGCGGCGAAATGGCCTTTCACCTTCGCCGCCGAGCTGCGCGAAGATCTCGCGGCCTATGTGGCGCCGGAGCCTGCGGGCCCACGCCTGCAGGCGTTGATCGCAACAATTTCGCGCGAGCCGCGCAACACCACCGACTTTCTTGTCGCGCTCAATCAACGCCTGCACGCCATGGTCCGCTATATCGTTCGCCTGGAGACCGGCGTGCAAACGCCCGAGGAGACTCTCGCCTCAGGCTCCGGCTCCTGCCGCGATACGGCTTGGCTGTTGGTGCAGTTGTTGCGCCATATCGGTCTGCCCGCCCGATTCGTGTCCGGCTATCTCATCCAGCTCAAACCCGACGTGAAGCCGCTCGAAGGCCCGGCCGGCGCCGAGCGCGACTTCACCGACCTGCATGCCTGGACCGAGGTCTATCTTCCGGGCGCCGGCTGGATCGGGCTCGATCCGACGTCGGGACTTTTGTGCGCTGAAGGCCATCTGCCGGTTGCAGCAACGCCTCACTTTCGCTCAGCAGCGCCGATCACCGGCCTGGTCGAGCCCAGCAAAGTCACCTTTGCGTTCGACATGAGCATCACGCGGATCGCGGAGAAGCCGCGCGTGACCATGCCGTTCTCCAATGAGGCTTGGGCGGCAGTGGATGCGCTCGGCGACAAAGTCGACGCCGATCTCACGGCGCACGATGTCCGCCTGACCATGGGCGGCGAGCCCACCTTCGTCTCGGTCGACGATTACCAGTCGGCGGAATGGAACACCGCCGCGCTCGGCCCGAAGAAGCGCATCCGCGGCGACGATCTGATCCACCGCCTGTACCGGCGTTTTGCGCCGGGCGCGCTGCTGCACTACGGGCAGGGCAAGTGGTATCCCGGCGAGCCCTTGCCGCGCTGGGCGTTCTCGTTGTTCTGGCGTCGAGACGGCGTGCCGCTCTGGAAAGATATTGGTTTGATTGCGAGCACGCCCGCTGCAAAGCCGCCGTCCGCCGGCGATGCACAGCGTTTTGCCGAGGGAATTGCCGCGCACCTGGGAATCACGGCCGACTACGTACAGCCTGCATTCGAGGATCCGACCGACCGCATGCTGAAGCAAGGCGCCGTCCCGGTGAACGTCGATCCCAGCGATCCGAAGATCGAGGATCCGGAGGAGCGCGCGCGCATCCAGCGCGTGTTCAAACCTCACCTCACGCAACCGGCAGGGTTCGTACTACCGGTGAAACGCTGGGCAGCGCAGAGCAAATCCGGATGGCTGAGCGAGGTGTGGCGCACGCGCCGCGGCCAGTTGTTCCTGATTCCGGGCGATTCCCCGCTCGGCCTTCGGCTGCCGCTGCAATCGCTGCCCTATATAGCGCCCGAGGATTTTCCGCATCCGGTGCCAGTCGACCCGTTCGCCGAACGCGAGCCGTTGCCCGATGCGCATGCTGCCGCGCGCGCCGCCACTCACTCGGCTCGCGACGAGACGGCGCCGCCGCTTACTCCGGAGGACGCGCGGACTGTTCCGGGTGCGCCCACCGGCTCGCAAGCCAAGGCCGGTCCCGTTCGGACCGCGCTGGCAGTCGAGGTGCGCGACGGCCGGCTTTGCGTGTTCATGCCGCCGCTCGACCATCTCCCGGATTATCTCGAACTGCTTGCGGTGGTCGAAGCGACGGCGGCGGAGCTTGCGATACCGGTGCAGGTTGAGGGCTACACACCGCCTTCGGATCCGCGCCTCAACCTCATCAAAGTGACGCCCGACCCCGGCGTGATCGAAGTGAACGTCCAGCCGGCCGAGAGTTGGCGCGATGCGGTCGACATCACGCGCAGCCTCTACGAGGACGCCCATCTGGCCCGCCTCGGCACCGACAAGTTCATGATCGACGGCCGTCACACTGGAACCGGCGGCGGCAATCACGTCGTACTCGGCGGGCTCAACCCCGCCGACAGTCCGTTCCTGCGGCGGCCCGATCTGCTCAAGAGCCTCGTGCTTTATTGGCAGCGGCGGCCGTCAATGTCGTACCTGTTCTCAGGTTTGTTCATCGGCCCCACCAGCCAGGCGCCGCGTATCGACGAGGCGCGGCAGGATATGCTTTACGAACTCGAGATCGCCTTTGCCAACGTGCCGGCGCCCGGCAAGGGCGAGCCGCCGCCGCCGTGGCTGGTTGATCGCTTGTTTCGCAACATCCTGGTTGACGTGACCGGCAACACCCATCGGACCGAGATCTGCATTGACAAATTGTTCTCGCCGGAAGGGCCGACCGGCCGTCTTGGGCTGGTCGAGTTCCGCTCATTCGAAATGCCCCCCGATGCGCGCATGAGTCTTGCCCAGCAGTTGCTGTTGCGTGCGCTAGTCGCCTGGTTCTGGCGCCAGCCGCTCGACGGCCCGCTCACGCGCTGGGGCACAGCGCTGCATGATCGCTACATGCTCGAACATTATATTTGGGGCGACTTCCTGCAGGTCTTGGATGACCTGAAGGGCGCAGGATACAATTTTGATTCGGTCTGGTTCGACGCGCAGCGACAATTTCGCTTCCCGCATTATGGCACCGTGCAGCGCGGCGGCGTGGAGCTCGAATTGCGACAGGCGCTTGAGCCCTGGTATGTGCTGGGCGAAGAAGGGGTGCCAGGCAACACGGTGCGGATTGTCGATTCCTCCGTCGAGCGTCTGCAGGTCAAGGTGCAAGGTTTGAACGAAAGCCACCACACCGTCACTTGCGACGGACGCCGCGTGCCGCTTTGCCCGACCGGCCGGCCGGGCGAATTCGTGGCCGGCGTGCGCTACAAGGCATGGGATCTGCCGTCGGCCTTGCATCCAACGGTCAAGGTGCATGCGCCGCTCACTTTCGACATCATCGATAGCTGGAGCCGGCGGTCTTTGGGTGGTTGCATCTATCATGTCGCGCACCCGGGTGGACGCAATTACGAGACCTTTCCGGTCAATTCCTACGAGGCGGAAGCTCGCCGCCGGGCGCGTTTCCAAGATCATGGCCACACAGCCGGCTTGATCGACATTCCTCCTCTCGAACGCTCGCTCGAATATCCAACCACGCTCGATCTTCGGCGTGCGGTCTAAGTGCCGATCGCTATGGCAGCCCATCTCGACAATGCTTTAGCGCAACAGAACGGCAGCCTTGAACCGTTGATTTCAGGCTATCGACCACTGTCCGGCGTTTTCGACGAGATGATGGATGCTGACGGACGTCTGCGCGCGCACTGGCTGCCGTTTCTGTCAATGCTCTCTAACTTGGGCGGCGACGAGATCAATCGTCGATTCGCGTCCGCCGATCGCTATTTGCGCGATTCCGGCGTTTTCTACCGCGTCTATGAGGATCCAACGGGCGTCGAACGTCCGTGGCCATTGAGCCATGTACCGCTTCTCATCGCTGCTTCCGAATGGAAGCAGTTAGAGGCCGGGCTCATCCAACGCGCCGGATTGCTCGAGGCAATATTGGCGGATGTCTATGGTCCGGCCGAACTCATTCGCGATGGCCGGCTACCCGCCACCTTGGTCGCCGGCAATCCGGAATTCCTGCGGCCACTTGTCGGCGTCGCGCCGACCGGAGGTGCGCACCTCCGCTTCTACGCCGTAGATATCGGGCGTGGCCCCGACGGGCGATGGTGGGTGCTCGGCGATCGCACGCAGGCGCCCTCGGGCGCAGGTTATGCGATCGAGAGCCGTCTCGCGCTAGCGCGGGCAATGCCCGATATCTATCGCGCGGCGCACGTTGAACGCGTCGCCCCGTTCTTCCGGGCCTTTCAAGCGGAGCTTTCCGCGTTCAACCGTCATGACGATACCCGTGTTTGCCTGCTCACGCCGGGTGCGATGAACGAAACCTATTTCGAGCATGCCTATCTCGCCCGCTACCTCGGCCTGCTCCTGGTCGAGGGCGAAGACCTGACCGTGCGTGACGACGGCGTCTTTATCCGCACGATCTCTGGTCTGCGGCGTGCCGAGGTGTTGCTGCGTCGGCTCGATGCCGATTTTACCGATCCGCTTGAACTTAACGCGGCCTCACGTCTCGGCGTTGCCGGCCTGGTGCAAGCCGTGCGTGACGGTAATGTCATCATCATCAACTCGCTCGGCGCCGGTCTTGTCGAGGCGCGCGCGATGCTGGCGTTCCTACCGGCATTGGCGCGGACCGTGCTCGGCACCGATCTCGTCGTGCCGAATATCGCGACATGGTGGCTTGGCCGTACCGACATTCGCGAACAATTGTCAGCTAAGCTCGACAGTATGGTCATCGCCCCGGCATTCACTGATTCCGCGCCCAACATGCAACTCGGCGATGGAACTCTGGTTGCTGAACTTGGCGACGCGAAACGTCGAGATCTGATGGTGTCAATTCAAGATCGAGGCGTCGACTATGTTGCCCAGGAAGCAGTCACGCTGTCTACCACGCCGGCATGGCGTGACGGCCGGCTGCAGCCCCGGCCGTTCACGCTGCGTCTGTTTCTCGCCAAGGTCGGCGAGCGCTGGCAGGTCATGACAGGCGGGTTCGTGCGCATTGCTGAGAGTGTCGATGCGCGCGCAGTTAGCCTGCAGCAAGGCGCCGCAACCGCTGATGCCTGGGTGTTGTCGGACGCGCCGGTCGCGGAAACAACGCTGTTGCCGACGCCAGAGAGGATCACCGTTCAGCGGGCGACAGGCGCGCTGCCAAGCCGAGCCGCCGACAATCTGTTCTGGCTGGGGCGCTATTTGGAGCGCGCGGAAGCGATGCTGCGGCTCGTTCGCGCCCTGATCAGCCGTGTGGCTGAAGCTGGAGATGCGACCGCGCCGGTCATTTCAAGTATCAGCGCTCTGCTCAGTGCCTGGATTGCCGCACCCCCCGACGCTTGGCAGACGTCCGCGGCATTGATCGCGCGGGCGGCACTGACGCGCAGCGAGTTCGATGGATCGCTGCCGCGTCTGGTCAATACCGCACGTGCGGTGGCTTCCATTATCCGAGACCGTTTTTCGCCTGATGTCTGGCGGGCGCTCAATGACTTGGTCACCACGATCAACGCGCCGCTGGCCATCGGTCCCGACGAAAGCGCGATGATCGAGCGGGTAGAGGCTGCCGTACGCATCATTTCGTCCTTATCAGGGCTGGCGCAGGAGAACATGACGCAGCTCGCAGGCTGGCGGTTTCTTGAACTCGGTCGCCGCATCGAGCGCGCAATCCTGACCTGCCGCAGCGTCCGTTGGTTCGCTTTTGGCGGTGCGCCGAACGATGGCCTCGATGTGCTGTTGGAATTCGCGGACAGCCAAATCACCTATCGGCAGCGTTACGTGATGATCGCCGCACCGGCGCCGGTGATCGACCTGGTGATGCTCGATCCCAATAATCCCCGTTCGGTTGACTTTCAACTCGATCGCATCGAGGCCCACCTTGCCGCACTGCCGAGGCGTCAAGTTGCCGGTCGACTTTCGTCGGTACAGCAGATAGCGGCCTCTATCGCCACCCGCTTGCGTACCGCTGACGCGACCAAGATCGACAAAGCACTAATCTTCGACGTCGAATCGACGCTGATGAAATTGTCGGAAGCGGTCACAGCCTATTATCTCACGCACAACGAACGATCGGAAGCGGCCTGGGGTGCGCTCGCATGATCTACGACATCCGGCAGACTACGATATGCACCTACGCCTCGCCGGTTGCGCATGCTCGGCATGTGCTGCACCTGACCCCGATTGATCGCACCGGGCAACACGTGCACATTGCTTCTCTGCAGATTGTGCCGGAGCCATCGCAACGTGGCGAGGGGCATGATTTCTTTGGCAATCGCATCACCTGGATCACGCTTGTTGATCGGCACGACAAGCTGACCGTGAAAATGTCGGCGCGCGTCGCGGTGGACGAGACCGCCGCGCCCGAGGCACTCACGACTCCGGCATTTGAAGCGGTGCGTGAAGAGGTGTTCGCGATCGCTGAGATTGGGAAGATGTCCCCAGCGCATTTCCTGTTTCCGAGCCGCATGGTGTCACTCGATCCGGAAATTCGCGAATATGCGCGGCAAAGTTTTGCAAGCGGTCGCCCTCTGCTCGAAGGTGCGATTGATCTCATGTACCGGATTAAGGCCGACATGGTCTATGACACCGACGCCACGACGGTCACAACCACACCGCCGATGTCGTTTGCGCTGCGCCGCGGCGTTTGCCAAGACTTCGCGCATATCATGATATCAGGGTTGCGCGGAATCGGATTGCCAGCGGCTTACGTGAGCGGCTATTTGCGTACCGTACCGAGGCAGGGCGCGACGCAACTGCAGGGCAGCGACGCAATGCACGCCTGGGTCTTAGTGTGGTGCGGTTCGGCAACCGGTTGGATCGGACTCGATCCGACCAATGCAAAACCGGCCTCCGACGACCATGTCACGCTGGCGATCGGCCGCGACTATACTGATGTCGCACCGATCGACGGCGTGATCGTAGTATCGGGAAGCCAACGCATCACCGAATCGGTGAATGTCATTCCGGTGCACTGAATATTCCGAACAGGGAAGCCGTTTGTGTATTGATGAGCCCCTATGTATATCGAAAACAATTCGTTTACATATGAGTCATTGATGTCACTACAGTACTACCTGACGCTTAATCAGCGGGTCCCTGCTGCGCCCACTAAAAAGTCCAATAAAATAAAGCGGTTATAAAGATTCGGCTGAACGGTGCTGGTGAGAGTGCCGGATACGCCGAGGCAGTCTTTGGATCCAAAATTCATAGCTCTCGTTGACCAGCTCGCACCAAAGCTGCAGGGCCTGTTGGCCATGCCGCCGCTCACGAACGGCAACCTGTCACACGAAATGCCCAGCAGCGGCGTCTACCTGTTCACTGAGAGCGGCAGGCATTTTTACGTCGGCCGGTCGAATGATCTCAGGGGTCGCTACGGCCGCCACTGCCGGCCGGGCGCGACGCATCGGCAGGCCGCCTTCGCGTTCCAGCTAGCGCGCGAGAGGACCGGCAGGACAGTCGCGGCGTACCGTCCAGGCGAGAACAGCCGCGCCGGGCTGATGCTCATCCCGGAGTTCGCCGAGGCGTTCACGGCCGCGAAGGCGCGCATCCGCGAGATGGAATACCGCTACGTCGAAGAGACCGACCAGAACCGGCAGGCGCTGCTAGAGATTTACTCCGCCGTCGTGCTCGCCACGCCGTACAACGACTTCGGTACCCATTGAACGTCGTGGACGCGGTTGGCCGAGCGTCGATAGGACTGAAGTGCTGCGCGCCTTTCTGATGCCACGTCGCACTGAGCAATCGGGTAAGCGTAATCGTCAGTCATTTGGTCCTCAGAGCACATTCCAGCGCTCGCTGAATTCCCATTCACTGGATACTACGAGCCCGACAGCCGGCACTTAGGCAGCTGCCGCGCCTACACGGCATGCGTTTTGGGTAGTGGGTAGGCGACCAGCCAAGAAGAATTCTTTTGCAAATTCAACTTGACTGGCGGAGAGGGAGGGAGTTTCGCAGCTTTCCCCGAACCTCAACGTTTTCAATGGCTCCGAGCTACCACTCGATGACTTTGTGTACCAGCCGCGTGTGCTGGAATCCAGCTTGATCACCCCCCACAAAAGTGGTCCGACCTTCGGCCCGTTCCATTGCCATCGAAAGCTTGAACAGAGCACGACCAAAAGCCTAAAAAAAAATGGCGATGCACGTTACACAGACAACGTAATCCAAGCAGACGAACCCGTATTCGAACTCTGGCTCAACGCGTCCGAGTTATCTCTCTTGCACTCGCACTTATTTCGTCGGGATGATCGGCAGGAGCAAATAGGAATGGTGCGAATTTCCGGCGTGAAGCGACACTTTCCCGCTGAAAACGGCCACCGGTCGGTTGTCGGGGTCGTTATGGGTCATACCACCGGTGCCGCGGGTCGCGTAATGGAACTTCTTGGCGAAGCCTGACAATTCGCCGGTATACTCATAGTCCTTGCCGCGCACGCTAAGCGCCAGCCGCCATCCCTTGGGCACCACGATGCAGCTCGACACGATCTCGATGTCGGCTTCATAGACTTCGCCCGGCGTCAGCGGTTGCAGCCTGTCGTGCGGATGATAGGGCCTGTAGGGCGTGCTCTTGGTCGGATCGAGCGCTTGGTGAGAGATTCTGAGCCAGCCGTTGGCGATCGGTGTGTTCGGATCGGTGGAGCCCGTGAAGGTGAGCTCCTTGCCCTGTGGGTCGAACACGCGGACAATTAGGAACAGATCGGCGTCCGCGGTTGACGAAGACACGAACAGTTTGGCCGCCATCGGCCCGGTAATCTCGGTGTCGTGCTCCAGCGGCGCCATCCAGAACGTCACACCGTCTCCGAGGGCTTCGTATTCGATCTTGGCCTGCGACGCGAGCGGCGTACGGCTCAGCGTCTTGTTCACCGGATCGAGGTAAAACTTGGTCCATTGCGTGCGCGCGAGCGGCCATTCGTTCTCGTATCGCAGGACGAACTTTCCCCCCGGGTGGCGGATATTGAGCGTCACCGGCCGCGTCTTCTCCCAACTATTATCGATGCCTTTGAGGAAGTGGTCGAAGAACCGTTTCTGCAGCGCTAAGCCGTAGCCGGACGAGAACAGCGACCAGTGGGAATCGCCGTGCACCTCGAGCCACTTCTGCTTCGAAGCGCCTTCGATGAAGCCATTGAAGTTTCCGCGCGGGTGGATGCCCTGGCCGCCCCAATTAGCGCAGGACAGAAACGGTACCTCGACCTTAGACAGGTCGGTGGTCTGCGCGCGATGCCATTCATCGTCGAGCGGGTGCTGCTTGAGAGCGTCGTAGGTATTGATGCGATTGCGGGCGAGTTCCTCTTCGGAGAGCGTTACAGGACCAGCTACGGACTCACCCGTGTTAGGGTTCTTCTTGGCGCGCCCGCCCTTGCCGTACTGAATGTTGACCACTTGGTGCTTCGCCCAGCTCTCCTGGAACTGACAGAGAATACCTCCGTGGTAGCCAGAATCGCGGTAGCGATCGTTCTGTCCCTCCCACGGGATGATGGCCGCCAGATGCGGCGGGTGCTTGGCAGCCACGCGCCACTGGTTGCTAGCGTAATAGGAGATACCGAGCATGCCGACCTTGCCGTTACTCCACGGCTGGGTGCCCGCCCATTCGATGCACTCGTACAGATCCTGAGTCTCGCGCGGCGAATTGCAGTTCATAATGCCGGGCGACCAGCCGGCGCCGCGGGAATCGACGCGGATCACCACATAGCCGTGCGGTACCCAACGCTCGGAATCCGTAACCTCCCAATTCTGGTACTTATTGGTCGAACCTTCCAGTATCTCCGGATGATCTGCGACCATCTTGTTCCACTGATGCGGATAGCCCTCCTGGTAGGAGAGTCCCTTGGCATAGACACCGTAGGTAAGGATGACTGGGTAGCGGCCATTCGCTATCGGCCGAAAGATGTCGGCGCGCAACACGAGACCGTCATTCGCCTTGATCCCCTCGTGCCACGTGATCTTCATGCCGTCCCGTATCTCCGTGCGGGACTCGACATTGGGACTCTGAACCATTGCGTCTCCTCCTCGACGCCGCAAAGACGCGGTGCCTTCGTTTCGTCGAAGCATAGCACCGACGCGGACTCAAGTCTTTTCAAGGCGTCATGCGGTGCCATAGCGCTTCGCCTTATGCTAAGTAATAATCTCGGCGCTTGCTCCTAATCGGAAATTTGCAATGACAGACACAATGATTGACACCTGCCCGCTCATCCACGGCTCCTACGATCCAGAATTTGCGTCAGTTCGGGAGGCGTTCGCGGACAATTTCCGCCGCAGGGGAGAGATCGGTGCGGCAGTCTGCGTCTACAAAGGCGGCAAAAAAGTCGTGGACCTGTGGGGCGGATTTAAGGATGTCGCAAAGACCAAGCCGTGGGACAAGGACACGATCGTCATTATGAATTCGCTCGCCAAGAGCATGACGTCGCTGTGCGTCCATATCCTGATTGATCGTGGAAAGGTCGATTTTGATGCGCCGGTGGCCGACTATTGGCCGGAATTTGCGCAGGCAGGAAAGCAAAGCGTTCTGATCCGCCACATCCTTTCGCATACTGATGGCGTTATCTATTGCGATCAGGCGTCACCGGGCTCCTGGTTTCGCTGGGAGGAGCACATCAAGGCGCTGGAGAAGCAGGAGCCGGCGTGGGCTCCAGGAACCTACGGGGCGTACAATTCGATTAATATTGGTTATTTGCTTGGAGAAGTTTTGCGGCGCGTCACCGGTGAAACGGTGGGCAGCTTCTTGCGCAAGGAAGTAACCGAAAGGCTCGGTGCTGACTATCACATTGGGCTGCGGCCTGACGAAATCGCCCGCGTCACTGACATGCACCAGAACCCCAAGAATGGCTTCTTCCTGATTGCCGGCGATCCCTCGTCGCCACTCGGCCGCGCCTTCCGATCAGCGCCAAAAATGGGCTACTTCCAGAACAGTCGGGAAATCCGCGAAATTGAGGTCCCGTCATTCGGCGGACACGGAAATGCACGGGCAATGGCCCGCGTTTACGCAATGTTGGCGGGGGATGGGACTCTCGACGGCACTCGGATTCTTAGCGCCGCAGCCGTCGAACGCACGCGCTGGCTCGTTTGGGAGCGTGACTGCATCATGACTAAACGCTACCTGCGCATGGGCTTCGGATTCATGCACAATGAGCCGAACACGTTACCGATGGGAAAGAACATGGCGGCCTACGGTCACTCTGGCACTGGTGGCGCGTTTGCTTGGTGCGACCGCGACCGCAACATGGCATTTGCCTATTGCACCAACTTTCAGCGCGAAGGCCCCGGCATTGGTGCACGCGGGGCGGTTCTTTCGTTAGCCGCTGGCGGCGGGACGCCGCCGTCGTGGCTGACCTGATGCGAGTGGACTTCCGCTCGGCTATCGTCCACGCAATTACAGCGCCGGCGACAAAATATATTTAATCGGCTTTAGCCGTGGCGCGCGATCTCGAGCGCTTTACGATCAGGGAGCCGTCAATCGCCCAAGAGCTTAAGCCGCCGACATTCGCCCCCGGCCAGCGGCTCGCCTCTACGGTCGAAGCTGTTTGGAATCTCGGACAATTGGCATGTCATGGCAGTCCTTCCGGCGGGAAAGAAGACGGTCGCCCTGATTGCGCTCTTCGGAGGCCAGTGCGGCACCGCGATAGTTGATCTCGGTGCGGACACGCGGAAGCTGTTCAATAAAGCCATTCGAACCGGCGACCCGATCGAATGCGCGTTTTCCATTCCGCTGGGTTCGACCGGACATCGTCCGTTGCAAACGCGCTCGATTCAGCAGGTGGCGGCTGTCGGCGACATCAACGACCTTCTGCCGCAATCTCGGGCAGACGCGAAGTTTGGCGAGCGCTGGAAATGATATCCGCCCCAGACTGATCGACGAATTCCGCCCAACGCTTCGTCATTCCGTTCTTTCTTCATCATCTCAAAGGTCGTGCCTACACTACATGGGTTTTGAGTAGTGGGTAGGCGACCAGCCGAGAGAAATTCTTTTGAAATTTCAACTTGACTGGCGGCGGACGCAGTCGCATTCGAACCCGTCTCCGCTCCCGAATTCCCTGCTAACAGGGAAAAGAACAGGGAATTTTTCAATTTTGGTCTAGCTTGCGGCACAGAGGCTGCTATTCGCCCAATGATTTAGGGAGCTTAGAGCAAAATTTCCTACTTCCCTGAACAGGGAATTTCACTAAGTGAACAGGGAATTTCCAGGACCGATCAGGGAATTTCGTAAGCGTCGGGGACACCAGGACCCCGGGCCTCACCGGTGGGCTTCGTATCGCCTTCCGACACAGGTCAGCGGACCGGCCGGTGCGACGCCGCCCCGTTCCAGTTTGGGCTGTCCTGTGTGCCGAGCTCGATCGCATGAACGCGACCTCTCGCTACTTGTTATCCGAATGTCCTACGGAAGTAAGTGTCCGGAAATGTTAGATCATAAATGCCGTGTCCGAGGATAGAATCGCGCAGCGACTTCATAATATTTGGAATGTAGCTTCGCCTCAGCGACGTTAGTTTTACGCCGAGATCACCAACCCGTTCGTCGCCTTCAACGTCGCACTGCCAGGAAATACGGTCGAGGCCAGCACGCGTTCATCGACGCGCAGGTGATCGCGCAGCATGCCCTTCAGGATCGCGCGCAGATCCGTGGTTGGTTTGAGGTCGCGGTCCTGGTAGAGTTTGGCTTCGCTCACGCCCGGCCAATCGGCGATCACGCGGCCGCCTTTCACCGCGCCACCTGCAAGCAGCGCCACCGTCGCGGTGCCGTGATCGGTGCCTTCGGTGCCGTTGATACGTGCGGTTCGGCCGAACTCGGTGATAACCGCGACGGCGGTTTCCTTCCAGGCATCGCCCATGCCGCTCTCTACCGCGGCCAGCGCACCATCGAGCGCGCCGAGCAAAGCGGCTAGGCGGCCGCTCGCGGCGCCTTCGTCGGCGTGGGTGTCCCAGCCGTCGAACGCCAGTGCGCCAACCCGCGGACCGTCGCCGCGGGCCATAAATTTGGCGGCGGCGCCCGCGGCTTCCGAGAAATAGGCGCGCACCGCCGCGCCAGGACCCTGCGGCCGCTTACCGTCGGGTTTGTGCGGGTTCATGTCCATGCCGCCGGCGCGCGCGATGGCCGCCAGATCGACGCGTTCTTCCAGGGCGCGCGCCAGCGCCGGATCGGTGCGGCGGTACAGATCGAGCAGCCGCATCACGGTGTCGTCGGTGGCAGGCGGCAGTCTGGGCGGCGTCCATGACAACACGGTGGCGGGGCCGCGTACGACCAGCGGCGTCACCGGACCGACCGCGAAGGCCTCATTGCCGCCGACGCGGCCGGCCGGCTGCAGCGAGGTGAGCGCGCGATTGAGCCAGCCGGTGTCGGCGGAACCCGGCTTGATCAACCCGCTCTCCAAGACATCCTGTCCGTCGAAATGCGAGCGTTCGCGGTAGGGCGAGGCCACCGCGTGCACGATGCTGGCATTGCCGGCCTTGTACATGCGGTGCAAATTCGGCATCGCCGGATTAAGCGCGAAAAAACCATCGAGCGGCAGCGCCGGGGTGGCGCCATCGAGCGTCAATGCCTTGTCGCCGCGCAGCCGCAGCCAATCGGGATCGCCGACCGGGGCAACCGTGGCGAGGCCGTCGAGCGCGCCGCGCAGCACAATCACGAGGAAGCGCGGATCCCGGCCTTCGGCGAGCGCCGCGCGCGGCATGTGGGCCCAAGCAAACAGCACGCCGGAGGCGAGCAAGAGCTGGCGGCGTGTGGGGGCGTGCGGTTGGAACGTCATGACATCACCGTCTCTGAAATTCCGGCGCCATCAACAGCAGCGCCAGTGCCTGCGGCCGGCTTTCCGCGAGTCTGACGGTCGCCCGCGTTTCCGCGGAGGCCAGCGGCCCGAGTGCGGCGTCAAGCATTTCGTCGGGTTCCTGGCCATGGTTGCCGACAATGCGTCCGATCTGGTTGGCGATGTCGAGCCGTTCCGCCATGCCGTCGAGCCAGGCCGCACTGTCGTCGGAGAAGCCCTTGGGCGCCGGCGGACGCCATAAAGGCTCGCCCAGCAAATTTTGCGTATTCACGATGCGGCGCACGTCGTGGACTGCGAGGCCGCTCGCCCGCATGGCAGCCATGGTCCACTCGCCGGGCTTTTTCAGCTTGCTGCGCGGCGTTTGCCAGGACTCCGGCGCAGTCACCAGCATTTTCGTCACCGCCATTAGATCGCCGCCACTGGCGCGGAAACGTTTGGACAGTTTCTCAACCAGCGCCGCCGGCGGTTCGTCGGCGACGAAATGGCGCGCGAGCTTGGTCGCGATATGCGTTGCGGTCGCCGGGTGGTGCGCAAGGGCTTCCAGGACTTTGCGGCCTTGCGCGAAACCGTCGTCCGGATAGGTCTTGCCGATAACGGTCTGCGCGCCCGGTTCGTGCATGCGCGGATTGAACCAGAATTCGCCGCCGCGATCGGGATCGAGCCGTGGCGGCACGATGGTCCAGCCGGTGATCACCTTGGCGAAATTGGTGACGTCGTTCTGGGTGTACCCCGTGCGTACGCCGAGCGTATGCAATTCCATGATTTCGCGCGCGAGATTTTCGTTGAGACCCTTGCCGCGCCGCACGCCGGCAAATGAATCGGGGCCGATCGAACGGGCGTTGTCGAGATAGAGCAGCATGGCCGGATGCGTCTCGGCCGCAACCAGCATGTCGGAGAATTTTCCGAGCACGTGCGGACGGATGGCCTCGCGCTCGTAAGCGCCGCACAACGGCCGCGTCGGGCCTTTGTCGGCGGAAATGCAGAAATGGTTCGACCAGAACCACACCAACCGCTCGACTAGCCCGACATTGGCGTTGATCGCAACGTCGTAGCGGGCCTTGGCCTCGGCGAGATAGATTTGCTGCGGGACCGGGATCATTCCGCCGTTGGCCCCCTGGCGTGGGCCAGGCGGCGTGGCGGAATTAGGCGCCATCGCCTGCGCGCCGTCTTGCATCTTTTGCGCTTTTTGCTCTGCGCGCGCCGCCTTGCGCTCCTGCCGGAACTCGAAGGCGGTTCTCGCCGCCGCGCCGCTGCTTAGTAGATCGGGACCACTGATTTGACCAGCGCGTGGCTTTAGCTCCGCCAGGAGAGCGCCGCGCGGATCGGACGCGATGCGGTCGATATCGCCCGGGCGCGGCCCAAAGCCGAATCGATGCAGCGCAAACGCCGCCTGGGTCTTGGCCTCCAGCGCGCCAGGATCGATCGCCACGGCTTAAAGCCCTCGAAGCTCGACGCTCGCCCGAACTGGAAGGTGCGGCTGAGTCATGTCGACACTAAGGCAACGGTATTACTGCCTTCTGAATTGAAACGGAAAAACTGGAAAGGTCGAGTTCCATCGTCCCAAAAAGGAAGGCATCGCGGGGCAAAATCTTGGCAGCCAATACGTGCCTTACAATCGATGCGACGTCGATACGCTGGCTCACCTGTCGCTGCCAAATCCACGGTACCATTCCACGCTGAGTGCGCGCTTGCCGTAGCGGTCGATATTCATTGGACGTGTGTGTACCGAATATTCGATTCGGCATGGACGCAGAGAACAGACGGGGTAAGTTCGCGACCTGATGAAGGACCTGTTCAAGCTGATTCTCGGCGTCCTGGCTTCGCTCTTCAAGTCGAGAGCAAAGCTGGAGGCAGAAATCCTGGTCCTACGGCAACAGATCAATGTGCTTCGCCG
>Ga0182024_10007265_pt1 | contig 23940 bp, 23 predicted proteins | sample P32metaG_FD_120480 | JGI IMG/M metagenome (GOLD analysis project Ga0182024, IMG submission 120480) | Permafrost microbial communities from Stordalen Mire, Sweden - P3-2 metaG (Illumina Assembly) | ecosystem: Environmental > Terrestrial > Soil > Wetlands > Permafrost | place: Sweden: Stordalen... | reverse complement strand
GCGCCTTGAACGCCGCCGAGTGGTTCCGTCTTGGCTTCCTCATGGACTTCGCTCCTCCGTTCACGTTCGTGCCCGGCACGGAATCCACTTATACCCTTGTCCGAAAAAACGAAGCCAGCTCTCTGGCGCCCTATTCGCCGAGTCTGGCACCCTAGAACTGCCTTATTTGGCGTCAATCGGACTGCCGCCGGTGCTCACTGGGCCGGCGGGAATTATCAAGTTCCTGGAGTTCCTCCACGGAACCCTCTATCCGAACTTCAAGTTCGAAAAAGTCAAGGTCCACATCGATACGCCGACCCAAGTCTTCGCCGAGTACCACATCAACAGCAAGTCTGGCATCTCGGGGAAGGATATTCGTCAGCAGTTCTTTGGCCACCTCTTAGCTGAAGACGGAAAGATCAAGCGCCTCGTTGAGGCGATTGATGTGGTCGTTGCTGCAGAGGCCATCTATCCGAAGGGATTGAGTGACGTGTTAGCCAATCGAGCTAAAAAGTAGAGGCCTTATCGATGAGTGCCACTACCCAAGCGATGACGCTCGCCAACGCGGAATCTCTTCTCCAAGCCGCAAAGGCGAAAGGCTCCGCAATCGGCGTTTCCGCGAGCATCGTTGTGCTCGACGCAGCGGCGCATCTAAAGGCCTTCTGTCGAATGGACGGTGCTTGGCTAGGTAGCATCGACGTCGCCGTCCGGAAAGCCCGAACTTCGGTCCTATTCGAAATGAACACCGAGACTGTTTGGGAAATCGGAAACCCTCAAGGCCAAGCTCACGGCATCGAGGCCACCAACGGGGGGCTTGTGACATTCGCTGGGGGCGTTCCGCTCAAAGATCCCGCAGGTCAAATACTGGGGTCTGTCGGCGTCTCGGGCGGACTGGTCGCTCAGGATGCCGAGATCGCGCAAGCGGCATTAAGTGCCTGGACGAAGGGCGCCCAGTGACCGATCGGGAAAGTCTTTAAGGAGCATTCATGTCGCGAAGAATATTGATTACGGGTGCAGGGTCCGGGTTGGGGGAGGGCGCGGCCCTTGGGCTGGCTCGAGCAGGGCACGAAGTGATTGCCTGCGCAGAAACATGGCCGCAGGTTACCGCGCTTCGCCACAAAGTGGAATCGATAGGCCTTAAAACACTGCGAGCCGAGAAATTCAATCTGTTGGATCCCATCGATACCGCTCGTTGCAGTAGCTGGGAATTCGATGTGCTCGTGAACAATGGCGCAATCGGCGAAGGCGGGCCGATTGCCGAAGTTCCTTTGGAGGTTGTGCGACGAACTTTTGAGGTGAACGTTTTCGCGACCCTGGCGCTAACACAATCAATAGTCAAGCGCTGGGTCCGTTCCAAAATCGAGGGCAAGGTGGTCTTTATTTCCTCCATGGGAGGTCTGTTCAGTCCTCCGGGCTTCGCTCCTTACGCTGCAACCAAGCACGCCATCGAAGCCATTGCAGAAGCGATGCAAGGCGAAGTAAAGCCTTACGGCATCCAGGTGCAGACCATCAATCCAGGTGCTTATCTTACTGGATTCAACGAAGCCATGGCGGAGAATGCGTTTCGCTGGCTGAACGATAGCGCGAATTTCACGACAATCGCGCACATGCAGGAAATGGCGGCCGGGCTCATCGGCAGCGACCAAGGCCGGCTGAATCCGGAAGAGATGATTCGAAGAATGATCGAAGTCATTCCGGCCGCCACCGGCATGTTCCGTAACGTTTTCCCTCCGTTTGTCGAAAAGGCACTCAAAGCTCATCAGGCGGAGATGTTCACGCGCCGCATCTGAAGGCCCTCGAACTGCAGCGGAAGCAGCGGTTCCCGCCATGCTGTCGAGTCGGTGAATTGCATAAACTTTCGCAGGCGATCACCCTCGACCGACCATAGGTGGACGAAAGGCGCCGAGAGGTGGAGGCCCGTTTTGCGTGAAACGCCCTCGTAGACTCCCAACGACACGACTCGGCTTCCATCGGACACAAAATCGGTGGGTCTGGTGACGAAGGCGTCGATGTCCGTCGTGATCGGCTTTAACACGCCGGCAACTACGGCATCGACGCCCCTCAGCGTTCCGGCAAAATAGGGGGAGCGCTCCGCTTCTCTCCACTCGACCTGCGGGTGCAACAAGCTCAACGCGCCAGGCACGTCGGCGGCGGCAAGAAGGGCATGGAAACGCTTGACGGTGTCGAGTGGTAGCGCCATGGCTTTGGTTTCTTTGAGCTTTGGTGTCTGTCCTTCGATCGGAGAAGGCGACCGGTTCGAACGATAGCGCTATGCCTAGACGGCTTTTGCCGCCGGCGGATGCATTTCGCACAGCGCCGTAACTTCAATATCCATAAAGGGATAGAGAGGCAGCCCGGTGAGAATCGCGTGCAATTCGGTCGTGTCACTCACATCAAAGATGCTGACGTTGGCCCACTTCCCAACTACGCGCCAGACGTGAAGCCACTTGCCTTGAGCTTCAAGCTCCGCCGCATGCGCGACTTCTTCTTTTTTAAGCGCCTCGAGTGTTCCAGGATCGGTCTCTGGCGGAATGGTCACTTTAATGCTGACATAAAAAAGCATGGTGTTTCCTCGTGCGATGGACCATTTGGAGGACAAAACTCGCCTTGGTGAGAAAGGCATCATTTGATACTCCCTCAACTCGTCATCCGGCCGGAATAACCTCTAGGTATGAACACGCCAGCCCCACGTGTGATGGTCCTCATGTCGCTCAAGGACTAGTGTCCCGCCAGCTCGCCAACAAGGCGCCCGTCAATTCCACGAGGACATGCGAATGAAAGTACTATTTGTTCTATCAAGTTCAGAGACCGCATTTTGGTTGTCAGAGCTCACCCATCCTTACTGGCACCTGACCGAGCGGGGAGTAAAAATCGATTTCGCGAGTCCGAAGGGCGGCAAGGTCGTTTACGACCCGTACAGCGACCCGTACTTTAAGGACTCGACGGAGAAAGATGATTTGGTGAGCAAGGGCTTTCTGTCCGACAAGGCGCTGGTTGACAAACTCGCGACCACACTCAAGCTCTCGGATGTCAACCTCGATGAATACGATGCGATCCATGTCGCCGGCGGGCGAGGCGCGACCTTCGATCTGTATCCAAACGAAGAGCTTGGTCGTGCTCTGGAGCACTTCTGGTCGCGTGACAAGGTCGTCGGCGCGATTTGTCATGGTGCAATCGCACTAGGCAACATCTCAAACCGCATCAAGGGACGGCAGGTCACGGGCTATACCCTCGAGGGTGATCAGAAGTTGCAGAAGATGTTCGGGAAGGACTTTCTCATTCCGCATTACCCGCAAACGGTCTTGGAGAAGTCCGGTGCACACTATTCGCGTGTCGCGCCGGACGATCCGAAAGTGATCCGGGATGGCAAATTGATTACCGGACAGAATCAGCAGTCCGCTTCGGAGTATGCCTTGGTCATGCTCCACGCGATGTCGGGCTCAAGTCCCGTGTCCGGCGCCTGATTCCTGTTTAAGCTGTCCTGTAACTCCAAGACGCGGACCGTCCTTTCTGGTCGGCACCGCGTCTTTTTTCTATTCGCGTGATCCTCTGCCTCCATGAAAGGGCGCTCGGCCTCGCCTCAACTGCACGTTGGTATTAACGAGGGAATCCCTCCTCATCAGTGCGACTCCTAAGATCATCGGACATAGTTACTGAACACTTCGCTCCGAAATCCTAGAGCAACGAGCGGCCATGGCATCGACATCGCCTCGCGCATCTAATGATCGAGAAGACAGCGATTGGTTGCTGGTTCAAGGGCGGCTACGAACGTGTGTAAGAAGATTGTGGCTATGCAGGGGAGGGGCGCCTGGGACTCCCTGGGCCATCATCCGCGCATCATTGCGGCGGGTGCGGGTCCAACGCGCTGGTATAGTCGCGTAGCCAATCAGTGTGGCCGCCGATACCCCAGTCGTCCCGCTTGAGCTCATGGATGGTGACCCACACGCGTCGCGCCTCCTCCGGCAAGGGCTGAGCGCCTTCTGAGGCCAGAATAGCTCCGGTAAAATCGCGAATCAGCCCAGATTTGGCCAAGACATCCAGTCGATCAATGGGAATTCGTATTTCGGTCCAATAGTAGGGTTTCTCATGGCCTGATTGCCCTCCGCTGTAGTCCGCGTCCTCATCCACTTCATAGACCCACCCTCTCATGATCTTGCGCGCCTTTGGCGTGTCTGGAATCTTCTCCCAAAACATCAGCACCTCCGTCAAGCGTGCCATCAGCGCGTGCTGGGTCGGCTTCGACATCGCGCCGCGGCGCACGGTCAGATTAATCCATGGCATGAGAACTCCGGATTGAGAAAGTGGAACTCGTCGGTCCAAGTGGCTGCGACCGATGATTGGTACAGAACGTCGATCGCGGCAATCACACCAATGTTCGACTTGTTAAGACTTCCGTATGGCCTCTCTATTTCCTCTCGCGCCAGCGCGTTTCAGGACTCGTTGTCGCTGGAGCAGGTTCGCCAGCGGGCACCGGCCGTCTTTGCCTCGGCTGCGCACGCACGGACAAGCCCGAAGTACACGTTTATTCCGACCGAGCGAGTCTTGGCGGGACTCATGGGTGCCGGGTTCGTGCCGGTCGAAGCACGTCAGGCACACACCCGGGTCGCGAGCATGCATCACGCCCGCCACGTGCTTCGCCTGCGTCGCCGTTATGAAACGGTTCAGCTTCGGGACGCCGTGCCGGAGATTGTCTTCCTGAACAGCCATGACGGAACGAGCGCCTACCAGCTCCGCATGGGCATCTTTCGGGTCGTCTGCACGAACGGGCTCATCGTGTCGCGCGGGGCGTTCCCGGGTGTCTGTGTGGCGCACCGGGGCGACATCGTCGATGAGGTGGTCACGGGTGCGCTTCGCATCTCTGAGCAGTTCGAGATCCTGGCCGGCCAGGTCGAGCGGATGGAGGCCCGGCAGCTCCTGGGGAGCGAGCAGCTCGAGTTCGCCCACGCGGCGATGGCGGTGCGCTATCCGGACATGGGAGAAGCCAGCATGGAGCCCGCGCAACTTCTGCGCTCCCGTCGGGTCGAGGACCAGTCCGACAATCTCTGGAGCACGCTGAATCGCGTCCAAGAGAACCTGCTGCGAGGCGGCCTGACGCGGTGGGCGGCGAACGGGAGGCTTAGCCACTCGCGCCGGATCACGTCCCTACGTGAGGACGTACGGATCAATGGTCGACTTTGGGACTTAGCGGCGCAGGTGCTGGCAGCCTGAACGCTCGACTCGGGGGAGGGCGCCTTCGGACGCTCTCTCCCTTATATGGACCCGCCCGCCACTGCAACGACGTTGTCTCTTTCTGGCATGAAGGATTGCGACCTTATATCCGGCCATGCGGTGAGACCACTACCGGTCTCGGGCTCTGATGGTCTTTTCGCGCGGCACTGCCCTCATCTTTTTTGCGGCTATGGGTAAGCCCAAGGGAGAGGAAGATTGGCAGGCCGTGGATTTGATCCGATTTGCCATCAAAAGTGACGTCTATGCAATCTCGGTGATGGGTAGATTGGTGTTATCAGTTTCTCAGGCCACCTCAGCGTATCGCAATGTTGCCCACAAGCGCCGCGAAGTTTTGTTTGCAAGTGCTACCGCTGCTCGGTGAGGGCCGCGTCGTTGCTTGACTTCTAGAGACCAGCGGCTTAAGGGATCAGTATGTCGGTGCGCTTGGCGCAGTGCTGCCCTCGCACCGTGGATCAGGAGCGTTCGCAAGTACGGATTGCCGCGCTTCGTAATGCCGAGCAGTCGCGTATGTTCCCCACTCGAGTGTTGGCGCGGGACGAGTCCCAACCAGGCAGCGACATGGCGGCCATTCTTGAACACTCGTGGGTTGGCCACTTCGGCGACGAACGCTGTCGCCGTGAGCGGTCCCACTCCGCGATGACGCATCAGTTGCTGGCACGGAATACTTCCTTCCGCCAGCCTTTGAATGCGCTCAGTGAGGATTTGCAACCGCTCCTCGATTTGCTTCAGCTGATCCAGCTGATCGGTCAATACTTGCTGAAGTAGCAGTGGTAGGGCGCCTTCATCCAAAACGCGTGTGAGCTCGCGACGCAAAGGCCGGGTACCTAGCGGAAGCACGATGCCGAACTCGGCGACGAGACCGTGCAGCTGGTTTACCACGCCAACTCGCTCTTTCATGACTCGAGAACGGATGCGATGCAGCGCCATCACTACTTGCTGCTCCTCATTCTTGATTGGAACCTGGGGCATACCTGGTTGCATTGCAGCGCATGCGATCGCCTGCGCGTCATTGCGATCGTTCTTCTGCCCGCGATTAAAAGCCTTGACGTACTGTGGTGCGATCAGCCGAGGAGCATGGCCGTATGAGCATGCTCGACGTGCCCAATGGTGCGCGGTGGCGCACGCCTCCATAGCAACCTCACAAGGCGGTAGCTGAGCCAGGAAAGCCGGCAGGTGTCCACGGCTGAGCCGCCGCTGCAGCACGACCTCACCGCGCGCGTTCACCCCGTGAAGCTGAAAAACATGTTTCGCCAAGTCGACCGCTAAGATTTTAACGTCGTTCATGGAAAGCTCTCCTCTGGAGATGGTGTGTCCGGTCCGATCTTGGATTCCGGCCTCGCTGGCCGCAACGAAACGGGGCGGGTCCATACCATCTTTTTTTGGCGCTCGGGAGGCTCGACGGAAAAGTGCCCGCTCTTGAGATTTTGACGATCCCGACGGTGAGTTCGGTCGGCAAGACTTTGTTGAGTATTGGGGTGTTTTCGGAGAGATGCAGGATAGCCTTTCGGCGGCTGTTAGGACACATTGTGTCCCATGGTCAGCGCTACTGAATTGTTGAAGACGCGCGTTACGCCGGACACGAAGCGGAGTATCCAGGCGCTCGCGCAACGACAGCAACTTACGGAATCCGCCTGGCTTCGCCGTCTGATCGACGTCACTCTTCAAACCGCAGGCGCGAGCCGATCCGATGATACTGATCGGGAAAGGATCACTATCGGTGCGACACGCCTCACGATCCGACTTGTCGCAGAGGATCAACTGCTGTTGAAGGCGCGTGCGTCTGCACGTGGGATGGCGGCGGCGACGTACGTGTCCATGCTCGTTCGGGCGCACCTCCGAGGCCTCTCGCCACTCCCGAAGCAAGAACTCATGGTGCTTCGGCGGTCGGTCACCGAACTCGGCGCAATGGGCCGAAACCTAAATCAGATTGCTCGAGCGGCCAATCAAGGCGGGCGAGTCGTCGGACCTACCCGTGAGGATCTCATGGCCGTGCTGCGCGCGTGCATGGGGCTGCGCGACCATGTAGCGGCGCTCATGCAAGCTAACTTGGCGACGTGGGAGACTGGACATGCCGAAGCGCGTGGTTGATCTGAGTGCGCAGAGACCGCTCCTGGATATAGTGAGCTACGGACGGCGTAATCCAGGGCGCCCGCACACTTTATCGGCAGCGCAACGGGATCACATCGCTCGGACGGTGAGGCGCACGCCGGAGGTCATGGTAAAAGTGTCGGGTGGTGCGAGAACTGTGCGGGGAGTCGGGCAGCACGTCGACTACATCGGGCGTGAGGGGGAACTGGGAGTCGAGACCGACGATGAAGAACGGCTCCAGGGCGAAGGCTTCGAAAAAGCATTGCTCAGGGACTGGCGCCTCGATCTTGACGCCCAGCAGGCGCGAGCCCTGTATTCGGGGACTCCTGGTCGCAAGACGCCCAAGCTTGTGCGTAACATCGTGCTGTCCATGCCGACGGGCACTTCCCCGGACAAGTTGCTTAAGGCCGTCCGAAAGTTTGCGCAGGAGCAGTTTGCCCTGACACACCGGTACGCCATGGCGCTTCACACCGATCAGGGCCACCCGCACGTTCACCTCGTCGTTAAGGCCATGAGCGAGCAAGGCGAACGGCTGAACATCCGCAAGGAGCCGCTGCGGGATTGGCGCCAGGAATTCGCCCGGTATTTGCGGGAGCAGGGGATTGCGGCCAACGCGACCGAGCGCGCCGTCCGCGGACAAACCCAAGCCTCTAAGACGGATGGAATCTTTCGTGCCCGCCAGCGACGGGAGTCGACTTACTGGCGCGCTCGCGTGCAGTCGGTGACCCAGGAGCTCCAGAACGGCAATATCCGCGCAGAACCCGGCAAGGCAAAGTTGCTACAGACTCGACAGGACGTAGAACACGGATGGCGGACCGTGAGTCAGATACTCGAACGCGAGGGGCAACCTGCGCTCGCCGCGGAGGTCAATCGATTCGTCGAGCGCATGCCAGCGCCTCGGACGGAGAAGGAGCGGATAGCCGAACAGCTTCGCGGAAATGTGCGAGCGAAAACCATTGATAGCCAACAGTTCACCCGCTGAACAGATGGTCGAACTTGCGACAACAGCTCCGGGCCGCGGAACACCTGCAGCAAAACGTTGATCGATGAAGCTATCGCCAGATGGCGACCGTCGGTTCGCGGACTACCGTTGCGCCTGCATAGTTGCCGACGGTTTTCGTGCACCCGGACTCACATCCGATCGGTGTTCTCTTCATTCCGCTTCAGCATGCGGATCAAGGCGAAAACGACACGCCGATTGAGCCCATTGTTGATCCACCGGATGTGCAGCAGAAGAGCGGGCGATGACCACGGCCAGGTGAGGAGAGGGCGCCAAATTTGAAAAAGCGTGGGCAGCAAGACAAAAGGCCGCGGTACGAGCGCGCGGCTAGGATTTTGTCTGCACATCGGTTTTGACGGCACATGCTTTGAGATCCGGCGCGCCGCCCCGCTGAGAAGTACGTTAATTATCTCAACTTTCCCCATGCTACCCGCGCCCAAGTGCGCCCGAACGAGATGGAAATTCTGCGATGGCTAAATGCGATCATCAACGTTTCGGCGCATGCCTAACTGAAGCCGCGGGCGCGTGAAGCGGGCGGCGTGTCCTGCATCGGCTTCGGCCTGAAGACGTGTGCGAGACCCAGCAACCGGGCCGGTCGGAGGCTTTTCTGACCCATGCATCTGCGGTTCAATGAATGGCTGCGGCGCGAACCCAGGTCGTTTAGTCCGATTATTGGAGATGCGAAGTTGTGCTTGCTTTCAGAGCTACGCGAACGCGAGGCGCCCAATGTCCATCGAATTCAGAACCGGCTGTTTTCGAGAAGTTTTCTTTGTTCCAGCGTGTATGCTGCATCGCGACATAACTGAATTACCCGCGGCGGGTTTCCGTTTTGAATGACGACCGGAGCCTGAACCGGCGGCGCTGCGTGCTCACCCAAGCTGGAAACTCGACGCCACGTCGTGCGCAATGAGCAATGCCGTGTTCCCAAGATAGTTTCCGGCGCCACAATAACTCTAGTTAGACTTCAAGGCCGGGAGAGGTTGGGTTTAGACCGGGTTGTGCCTTCGGCTCCTTTCCCAGCTCCCCGTCTTAGCAAGCTCAAAGGAGTGAGTATGCCCGAATCTGAATCACGACCCCTGCATCTTCACACGCTTGATTCTCTAATCGCCGATCTTGTTAGCGGCAGGCCGGTTCAGACAAGCGCAGGAGCGCGCTTTGTATTGCCGGACGAGCGGACGCGCAGCGCGCTTGATTGGTACCGAAGGAAGGGATCTGCGGGATGGACGGCCAGCGTCAGCGCGCAGCATGGCGAGGATTTGATCGACACCATTCTTCAGAAGCCACCCGCGTTGCCAGCGCTGCCAGCGCGGCCCGCGAACGCCAATCGCAGGCGAGTGCTTCTGAAGAGGCTGGAGGCGCACCGGTTCGCCGGTCTTCATAAATTTGGAACGCCTGAAGCTGCGCCTGAAAACTACGTCCATGAATTCACTTCGCCGCTCACGCTTTTCGAAGGCAGGAACGGTTCGGGCAAGACGTCACTTGTCAACGCAATCATTTGGGCTCTGACGGGGGAGGTGCTGCGCCCGCAGCGCGAACCCGAACGCGCGGAAGATATCGAGTGCTGGGTCGCCGCCGCTGTGGGGGATGAGGGACACACCGCGCATAAACTTTCACCTCTCACGCCGATGCCGAATGTTGAGCAATACCGTCCGGATCAGGCGTGGATTCCCGCCGACACATGGGTGGAGTTGACGTTTATCGACGAGACCGGCGCGGAACTGCCGATGATCCGCCGCAGCCAGAGTCGATCGATGCAGGGAAAACTGAAAGAAATGCCGCCCGATCTCTCAGTACTTGGCATCGATCCGATCGCGGTGCGCATCGGCACCATCATGCCGGGGCTTCTTCCGCTGATCAAAGTCGGGTCGGAATCCGAATTGGGTCGCGCCGTTTCACAGCTCACGGGTCTTTCCGCCCTCGTCGATCTCGCTGACCATGTGCGGCGGGCGAAGGCCAGGATCGACAAGGAGTTCGTAAAGGCTAAGACGGACGAGCGCACTCGGGCGGACCGCGACTTCGGCACCGCGAAGGATGATCTTGAGAGGATTTTGCTCGCGCATCCGACCGTGAAACCGGCGCAGGCCGTACCCCGGCCATCCGATGATGTAGAAATTGAACAGATCCTCGACGGGATCACCAAACATTTCGAAAGCGCGAAAGCCGTTGCGTTCGAATCAGCCCGTGACATTCTGGGTGAGCGCTTCGATCCGGCCAATCCCGCGTTGCTTTCCGATCTCGAGAAGAATATTGGCCGAGCGCTTGAACGCGTAAGTCAACCGCGAACACTTACATCCGCGGCTCGGCTTGGTTCGCTGCAAAAACTCGCGCCGGAGCAGCTCAACACGGCCGAAACCAATATCCACGACATTCTCGCGGAGGCAAACGCGCTTGATGCCTTGGCGCAGGACCCTTCGACGGCGGCAAGAACGCGTCTCTATGCACGGGTCGCTACCTGGATCGCGGACCATCCTGACCCTCAGCGCAAGGAGGATGTATGCGTCGTCTGCGGCGGCAGTCTGGACCACGCCATCGATTCAGTAACTGGTAAACATGTGAAGACGCACATGCACGAGGCGGCTTTGGACGCTGCGCTGCTGTCGCAAACGCTGAGGCGGTGGGCCGAGAATGCGCAGGGTGCCCTCATGCGAAGTCTGCCGGAGGCCCTTCGCGCGGAAACCGCTACCGACCTTCCGGCGCATCCGTGTGATTTGCTTCGCACGGCGATTGTGGATGAGCTCTTCGCATTCGATCCGTTTCGCGGCGTCTTGCGCGATCTGAAGACGCAAACAGCGTCTGCCTTCGATGACGTAGTTAAGAATCGCGCGGCGCTTTTCGAGCCAACCCGAATCGCACTCCCGAAGGGGTGCGATGACCTTTGCAAGACACTAAAGAGCCTCGAACGTGCGATCCTATTTGCACGATGGAGGCACGGCAATGACGCGCTCGTGCATGACGTGATAGCACGCGTTCTCGGGCGCATGCCGAAGTCGGATGAGCCGAGCGAAAAAATTACACTCACCGGAAAGCTGCTCGACCTCGAAGCAACGGTGAAGGCGGCACAGCCCGTCTCGGACGCGCTCGTTCAGTGCGGCCGGCTAAAACAGCATCTGAAAAGTCGTCGAGCCGCCGAATCGCGCCTTGGCGATTACGCCACCGCGAGTGCCGCCCTCGCAAACCTATTCTGTTTGGGACAACTGGCCGACGAACAGGTGGACCAGCTTCGCAAGACCCTTCGCAAGGATACCGCCGACTGGCGATCCAGGATTTATCTCGGCGCGTATCCTGATACCGCCCATGAGTTGATCGACACTGGGTTGGGCCGCAAGGGTGAGCTGGACCTTGTCGTGCAGACGGGCGGCGTATCGGCGCCCGCGCAGCATGTGACCAATGCTTCGGCGCTGCGCGCCAGCTTGGTCGCATTCTTTCTTGCGTTTTGGGAATACGTTTTGAATGAGCGCGGTGGGCTGATGACGTTGATCCTCGACGATCCGCAGGAACTGCTCGACGACGAGAACCGGGAACGGCTCGCGGCGGCGTTTGGCCCGCTCGTGGCCGCTGGCGCGCAGCTGATCTTGACTTCCTACGATCCGCGATTCTGCGCACGGATATCCCGCCTTCCGATACCGGGCAGCATCGAGCACCTCGAGGTACATCCGGCGACGCGCCAGCAGCCCTCGGTGCGAACGACATTGCCGCTCCCGGTCATCGAGCTGCGGAAGGCTCGATTTGAAGCCGACCGAAACGCGGAGGAGCCGGCACGCGATTTTGCTGATGGCTGCCGCATCTTCTTCGAAGCCAAGCTCGGCGACATGTTTGACGACCCGGCTCACGCCGCATGGGCCATCGCCAATCCCGATCCGACGCTCGCGACCTTCATTCAGCGCCTCCGGCCACTGGTGAGAGCGGGTCCGCAAGGGATGTTCAGCGCGAATGTCTTCCGGCGCTTCGTCGATCATCCGTCCCTCGCCGACGGCTCGCCCACAATCGTGCTTATGAACACGGCCCATCATGGACGGCGCCAGGAGATCAGGGCCGCCGACGTGGCGCAGTGCGCCGATGATTTAAGTGAACTTCTCTCGCTCGTCGAGCAGATGTATGAGGAGTGCTATCGCTGGCGGCGCAGGGACGCGCACCAGATTCAGTCCGCGACAAAGGTACTGACTGCTCTCGCTCCTGCTCCCCACCTGGCACTGGATGTCCTGGTCTGCCCGGATCTCGCTGCATTTACGCAGGGCGGCCCTTCGGGCGAATCACAAGAATCTCCGGACGGCCTAGATCCTCGTCTTCTCGATGGCACCGTGGGCTTTTATCTTCGGCGACCAAATTTCGGATTTGCGGCGCCGGCCGGGTCGGTGGCCATCGTCGAGGCCGTGCCCGGGCCTGCGGCGGATCGCCTGCTCGTCATCGCCCGGCACGAAGGCGCCATATACGCGCGTCGAATCGTGCGCGGCGTAAATACAGGCGTCATCGGCCTCACGGCGGAAGTCCCTGATCCTCGCACAAGGACCCCAAAGACGATCGTCCTCACTGAAGCTGAGGTCGCCATTCATCGAGTCGTTGGAATTATTTTCGAGCACTCAGTGACGGTTACACAGGGACGGGATGAAGCGGTGTTGGTCGACGCGAGTAGCGCACTGAAGCGCATCGAGATTGCGTTTCGTGTGATCGATGACAGCGCGGTTCCACTCGCCCTTGATAAGCAGGTGGTACTCGGCGGCGGCCGCATCGAGCTTGCTGAACTCGGGCGACACAAGGATGCACTTGTCGCGCTTACTCTTGACGATGGATCAAGCATTTTCAAACGCGTGGGTGCAGCGCTTCCGGGTGAGCTCGCTCACCTGATACAGTTCGAAAGCATCGGCGGTCTGGGCTCCTCGCGAGTGCTTTCCGTTGGCAGGTCACATAAGGGATTTAGTAGCGTAACAAACGCGCGCGCTATTATAGGTGTGCTATATCACGGCTAAGTCCAATGTGCCACGTACAAGACGGGAGTTTCCAAAGTAGTCCTTGCAGAATCGAGCGGGACAAGGAGCTACCGCCGCGGCTCGGGTGACTGAATTGTCAGGAGCTGCCGCGCGAGCGAAAATCGGACACACATGTGTCGAAGGAAGTCGGCAGCGGGGTGATCGGATCGCCGCTTTCGGTCAAACGGTTCCCCGATCTCAATATTTAGACAATATCGGCTCGTGATGCCCATCTCAATCGATCTGCTTCAGGACGTTCTTCAGCGCTCTCTCGCGGAGTTCTTCGATCATGAGGCCAGCGCCTTAATTGCTGGAGTGAATGAGAGAAATAGCTGCGGGAGACTCGCAATGTACATGCAGCGAATTGCGAATGAATCAGGTTTAGTGGGCTATTTTGCGGACACCGAATACAACCGAATGCAAGGTGGTCAAATCAAGACGATTCTCGGGAAAAGCATGAAGATCATAACGATCAACTGCGACATTATATTGCATAGCAGAGGGGGGAGTGTCACCGAGGACAATTTGATCGCGATTGAGATGAAAAAGAGCCAAAGACCGGTACGCGAGAAAAACGAGGATCGAGACCGACTTCGGACGCTGACGAAGCGCAGTTATGACCGCGTCTGGTCGAATGATGGAACTACACACCCCGAGCATGTATGCGGTTATAGGCTCGGTGCATATATTGAGGTGAACAATCCGAAGAGGAACGTACGAATTGAGTATTTTATGCACGGGAAACGCGTTGAGTCGGTCGCAAGACTGTACTGATTGGTTCGATTTGCCTTTGAAGTAAATGGAATGACGCCCGAGATTTCCGAATTTTCCTATGGCTTCGCGTTGACGAATGAGATAGTCGGGTGGGCGAATCTTAAGGCGGCTCCAATCTTCCCAAGCCTCATAGAAGAAGGAAAGGCGGGCGGCGGCTACGACGTAAAGCTAGACACTCCGGGCGTTCCGGTGTACTTGCAGTTCAAGCGCGCGGACTGCATGACACGCCGCAGTGCCTGGGAAATCAGCAAGGCGAATGCGCGGCTTAACATCCCCTTCTACCGATTTCCCATTACCCAATCGGGCAAGTCAGACCAGCATGCAATGTTGCTCGAGTTGGATGACGGAACGAACGAGGTGTTCTACGCGGCACCGCGATTCCATGAGCTTGCGCAGATCAATCAGGCATGGAGTGCCCAAGAAGTCGCAGCTCGCTCAATCTTCGTCAGGCCCCGAGCGGTTGGCGTTCTGGATGCAGCGTCGCATCACGTCGCGTACGACGGCGATCGGGCGTATCTTTGTTCCGATCCAAAACCGCTGGAATTCGTAACGGCGGCAGATCTCGCCAAAAAGCTAGTGACTCAATTGATGACTGAAAGTCGCACACTGCGCGAGATGCTTCCGCAATTCAACGTTTCGCTCAATCAAGCATGGACGCGCGGCAAGGCTCGCGCATCCATAGCAGTCAGCCATGGGTTGGTAACTCTGCCGAGCGAGCTAGCTTCGACAAGTAGAGGCTTGGTGCCCACGCGCGAACCCTCACCAGTTCCTGAGGAGTTCTTCCTGCTGCGTCAATTAGCCGACGATGCGGTGAAGTTGTTCGATGCGCAGTTGGTGATCGTCCAGAAAGCCGGGTAACTCACAAGGGGTGGACGGCGACTTATAAAAAGTCCGCTAAGGGCAACGGCGATCGTGCCTAGCCTCGAAGCGACCACTTATTACTGCGGTAACCGAAATGAGGCGACCGCGCAGCGCTTGTTCCCTTCGGTGCGCTCGGCGTTAAGCACCCAGCGCCTGAAGAAGCCGTTACGCGCTGTCGATCCGGTCAGAACCCGGTTCCAGCGCACTCCGGCGCAGTCGAGCGGGGGGCAACTATCGGGGCAACTCCCTAGTAAATCCATCAAAAAATAGAGATTCGTCAATGCCTTAGTTGCAGATTGCAGATAGTAGAGCCTCCCTTTCCATATAAGCCGGGGACTTGCGCGCAATTCGAGGTTCGCGCAAAAGCTGTATTAGACTGGAGCAAATCGCGTCGCCGGAGAAATCTTAGCTTGAAGGGCCAGAATGATCTGCTCAAGCTCGACCCGTGCCTCTGCCTGAAGACCAAGACAGTGCCCGATGCCATCCGCGTCGGTACTAAGGCGCGATTGCAGTGCGAGCTTGAACGACCTGTCCGCTTGCCTCTCGATCTGATATGCGTGCAAGTGCACAGAATCGCCGAGGGCTGCGGGGTTCTTCAGATGGGAAAAGTTGAACTCTCGGCTCATGTATTGCAGAAGCTTGTCTTGTACCACCAACACAAGCTTCTTGCTGACGTGCTCGAAAGTCTGAACTTTATGATGCATCTGAACCAGAATCGTCTTCGCGGTCATCTTCCAGTTCATGCCATATGGCTTATTCGAGACTTCGCCACGGTCCGATCGCAATACGCCGAGTTCCTTCAGCAATCTCTGCCGCTCCGGCCATACGGTTCCGGTTGTGTCGAGTGTCTGCAGTTCGATCCCAACGAAATCCTTCACCTTTGCGTCCTTCGCTGAAACCACGAAGTAATCAACACTGCCGCCGGGCACTGATACCTCCGAAACGATATGCAGCTCGTTCCCAGGCTCGTGAGTTGTCAGAAGGTGAAGAGCGTCAACGAAAATCTGACGCCGTTCTATAAGCCGGGTTGGGCATATGATAATTGGCCCAACCGGATTGCCGTATAGAACTGTGCATGTGCCGATAGACGTCCCAGGGTCACTCTTTCTGATTTTGTAGCATTTTTTTTCAAGGAAGGGACAGCGCTGTTCGTCGACTATCTTGCTCCAGTCTGCGTCCACTTTTGCGGCCGAGTGTCCAAATAACTCTACCACTTTGCTCATAGCAGGGATTCGCACCGCTCCTGTGCCAGTTCCAGGTATTGGCGCGACAGATCAATTCCCACTGATTTCCGCCCCAAATTGCGAGCTGCATAAAGGGCCGTTCCCGTTCCGCAGAACGGATCCAGAACCATCCCGTTAGGAGGACACGTCGCAAGGATAGGAATTCGGCATAAGTCCACTGGGAAAGGTGCGAAGTGAGCCTCTCTTCGTTGCGTATCTTCGGGCATGATGTCCCACACGTCGGTAGGCTTGCTGCCGTTTGGATGATACCGCAATAGGTAGAAGCCTTTATCCCGTAACTCTTTCGCGCGTCCCGACACCTTTTCGCTGTCAGAGTGCGTCGCGCGTTGCTGACCGCGAATGATCATCCGAAAGTCTGACACTCGACCCATACCAACATCGGCCAACATTTGATCGAGCGCCTTGAATGCGTCTTGCTTTTCCGCGCAACTGAGAGCCGTCGACAGTTCAATTTGCCTTCTATACCGAACTCCAGAAACGCCGGTCGCCGAGACAACGCTGCCGTTCACTACTTTCGCCTCGCCGGGCTTCGACCGAATTGCATCTGCGTTGTAGTAGTACTTTGATTGCTTTACGAAGTGAAAGACGTGCTCGTGCACATTTCCGAGACGATCCTTAGTATTATCCATCCCGCTCTTAACTTTGTTCCAGATGACGCTGTTGCGCAGTGTCCATGCTTTGCCATCCGTCATCTCCAGAGCCACGCGCCACGGAATGCCGAGTAGTCCTTTGTCCTGGTAGGTGTCGCCGATATTCAGCCAGAACGAGCCCTCTGGTTTAAGTACTCGTCTTACCTCGTGGAAAACAACTCCGAGGTTCCTGATGAAATCTCGATAGTCCTCTTCGAGTCCGATACCTCCATTCGCATACTCTCGCTTTCCCCAGTAAGGTGGTGACGTGATCGCGCTATCTACGGAACCGTCAGGGAGTTCCGCGAGCACCGCGCGGGCATCGCCAAGGAGGAGTAACGGGGACAACGACCCATCCGTAGCATATCTTTTCACGGAAGTGCCAAAATTCTCGGTGATGATGGAAGGCCAATAGATTGGCGTGGTGCTCGAAACACAGTCCTTCGTCTTCGGAATAGCCGAGGTCGTCGCAGTAGCTTCAGCCCCACTCACGATGCGCGCCTTTCCAGGAATACCGATTGCGCTTCGAGTGTACGGTAGATCTCAGGCGATAAACCGACCGTCGCTCGAACAGGTGCCGGCATGCCCGTAGGGGGTCGCCCAGGTTTTCGCTGAGTTACTCGCGCCATAAGTATCCTCCAAACTCTTCGCAGCATATTACTGCACTTAAATGCAGATTATCGCAGGGTTTCTAAAGATTGCCGCGTCATTGCCGCGCGTGAATAACCCGGAGCCCGGAACCGAAAATGTTTTGCCAAATGGTTATTCCTTGCACTTGGCGGACTGCCCAGTGGCTTTGGACCGAACCGCGTCGCTCGCAGTAGCAGGACCGGCCGGCTTCGCCTGTGCCTTTCCGAACCTGATCCACGCTCCGTGCGGCTGTGGGTGAGAAGCTTCGCCCTAAGCTTTCCGAACCTCATCCGTAGCCTTCCCCCAAGGCGGGGAGAAGGTCCCCTCCCACGGGGAAAGGGCTCCGCCGCGTCCGTACCCTCCCCAAGTCGTTGTGGATGGTTTGAGAAACAGAAAATCAGTTAGTTTAGTCGTGCGGGAGGTTGATGTGTTGCGGACCGCCGACACGTTGTGTCAAAAGGGATGAACACTCAAACGTGCAAGCTTCTCGTCAGGTAATCTCGAACTTCAAATAAATTCACGCCGAAGTTCTCCGCATCCTCTGGCCTGATCACGATTACCAGCCTATTGGAGAATATCTTTTCCTTCGATGCGTCGGCGAAGGATTGCGCAATTCGCTCCACCATTTTCTTGCGAGGAAGATCGATGCGGCCGCGTCCGGTTCCCATCAAAGGAATGGCCAGGGTCCGCAATTCGCCTTGGTCAGCCACGAATTGCCATAGGCCGGTAAGGGCATCCTCAATATTTCTAACCGTGGATCTCGCAGTCCCGTGTTCGTTAAGTCTCGACATCGCGACAAAATAGAAGTTCTTGCCGGGCAAAGCAACCTTGGCAACCGTTCCGATTGGGTATTCCTTGTTCTTTCCGGGCGCGGCGGTGCGCGTCGTATGCGCGACGTGCTGAAGTCCTGCATCCAGCTGCTGATCGATCTCAGCGGTGTTTCCTTGAAATACTCTGAGTGCGAGCTGCCCCTGCAAGCTGTCGGGAGAAATTAAACCATCAGAAATATTCGTGTCGAAGGTGGTGCTGGTACTAATGACGACATCACACGGCTCTGTGAATAGGTCTCCAATCTTCACTTCAAACGTATAGTCTTTCTGAGGGATCTTGTAACTGACCTTGGATACCGGGCGGCGCGTAAAAATCACATAAGCCAAAGCAGCAAGGACAATCGGCACGATGGCGTATTTGCTGTAGTGGTCCTTGGTGTAAATCGATAGGAAGTCCATGATCTCCATAAAGGAATAAAGAGCGCCGACCACGGCGAACAGCTTCACGAGTGCTTCTCTCGAAAAAACCGCGTATCGCCAGAATGAGAATGTCGCGATCGATTTGAAGAAGTACCTCACGTTAGCCCCAACGACGTGTAGACGCTCGACTGGTAGTAATGCCAGCCGGATTTGCCCTGCGCTGTTAGAGTCGCGTGATTTGACGGCCAGTGTTCCAGTGCATATTCGATGATTTTGGCGCCGTACGGTATGTAGATGACCAGCTCATCCTGTATCGCAGGCGGGCATCTGTCATCGCGCTCGCGCGACCCGTTCAAGTTGACACCTATGATCGGTAGCCCAAGCTTCAAGGCGGCCTCCATCTCCCATTGGACAAATTTGCGAAGGAGCTTGGTTTTTTCACCGATAAGCACGATCAATTCGCTTGAGTTCGCAAACCGCTCTCGAAGCTGCCGCTTAATGCTTTCCTCCTGGCTTGAGTCTCTGGCCGTATTCAAATCGTGGGCATTTTGAAATTCGAAAGAGAACTTCTGGTTGGCGTGCCACGCCGTCATCATTCGATAGTAGGCGATATCAGTGTCACCATCGAAGCAGATGTAGGTTTTGTTCCTGTAAGCCATCGAGTGTCCTTACGTTGATGGTGCCGCCTGCTGCTTTGGGCGCTGGTTGTCATTTGCAGTTTATCGAATGCATTATAGCGTACCCCGAACCTCGCACGGCGGAGGCTCAACGCTGAAACTGGGGATACTTTGGGGCGCGGTTAGAAAAGGCTCATCGGACAGCGTAAAGGGAGATGCTACAAATACGGGAGTTCTCGGGGGCTTGGGGGCTGTCCCGGCGGTTTCACGGTAGGGCGCTAGTCCTCGCGGCACAGGGATCCAACTATGAATAAGAAACGCGATGAGACACTGCGGCGCTGGCTGAGAAGGCTGCCGGGCGCAGACCGGATTCCATTTCAAGTAAATCGGCGGGGCCTGTATCGTGTATCCGATCTCTATAGGGGTTATGACCCAGCGAAGCCTGAGAGTTGGACTGGATGCAGCATTTGCAGTTTGGGCAAGAGCTCGCGGCCGACCTTGAAGTTCCGCAGCAAATTCGTTGGCTTCCCCGTGGTCCAACCAAAGGGGTCTATGAATGGGAGCTGGCTGTCCTTGCGCTGGCGTGCTGAACAGTGCGCGGTAGCCAAAATGAGCATGTCACCTAGGGACTGCAGCGAGCAGGCCGGCATCCAGGCGCCTTGGGGTACCTTATGGGGTATCAGCGGAAATAGAATTCGTATACGCTTAGGATTAAAGCCATTTACTGCGCCGTTTCGATTCCGACCCTAGACCCGAAGTGGAAGCCGACCTAGACCGCTCACGACCTCGACACCCTGAAGGACACCAAGGCCACATATAAAACTGGAAAGCTTTGGCGATGTGCACACAGTCGCCTGCAACGTAGCGCCTAATGACGCTGATCGCCGATGGCATCGCGGGGGGAAAGTTCTGATAGCAAATCGAGGCCGTGGCTGATTGGATGGTTGTCGTCTACTTCATTGGCATTTGACCGTTTTCGATCAGCCAGCCCACACCGTCGGGTGTGATGCTGTAGTGCCTCTCGTCCATGTAAAACGAATCCCGCGCTAGACGTTCTTGCACCAGTTTGGTTACGTGATAAAGAAACACTGACGGGGACATGCTGACCGCTCTGGCGCCGTCATGGCAGTCTATGTCTTCGATGTGCTGATCTTGCAGTTGGGACAAAAGCTGCAAAATTATGATCTGTTCAGATGGCCGGTTAGATTCCAACGCCCTTAGAACGGGCGCCCGCTCCGGGGTTGACTCAGTCGTCGATTGATTGGCCGCGGCCCGAATGTCCGTCAGAAGGTCCGCCCGAGGCCACCGTCGGGATACCTTGTGCCCAACGGCGTTCTCCGAAGCGCTGATCAATCGTTCGGCCGCCTCGTCGGAGTCCAGCGTAGCGCCCCCAAAATCGCCTAGTGGTCTGGGTAGGTTGCCCGGCGAGCTTCCTGAGTGACAAAGCGGGAACAGCGCCAGATTGCGTGCCCAGGCGGCGCCGAGTTCAATCGAAATCCAGGGCCGCTTTAAGGAGGTAGGGCTAATGAGCGAAATCAGCATGCAAGTTAGCGGGTCTTGAAGCTCTCGCCTCACCTTTTCTGACCACTCATCGCCGCCAGGGTTGTCTCGCTTGTCACTGCTGACAAAGACAGCCACGCGCCCGGCAAATGCGTCTTCCAGTCCCTCTTTGACGGCCGATGCCAGTGCCGCCTCTTCGTGGATATGGGAGACAAAGATTCTCCTCGGAGCCTGCGTGTTCATGGGGCAGCAATCGTACCGTGTCGCATCGTCCTTCAGCAGTTGCATCGGGACGACGCCTCGTGAAAGGGCCGCGTATCATCTTGTAGAGGCTGGTATTAGGATTACCTTGTGCCACCATCAGTCGTCTAGTTTCGCTATGCGCCTCCATTCGACATTCGAATCTGTGCGAGCGGGCGAAATTACTTGGCTCGCCATCGCTGAGTGCGCCCTCTCCACGGCGCTATACCTTGCTATATCGCATTACCTTAACACCTTCCATTACTACGTGCTTGCGATCGCTCTTGCGCCTATAGCTCTGCTACGAACGGATGCCGCGGTCGAATGGGCTTTGGAACGCTACGAGGGGTATAGCGCTTTCGGGGTCAACGTAATGTTGGGACGGGGTCACTGGCACGCGTTAATCCAAATACCATTCCTTTTCTTCGTATACACGCTGATCGTTACGTGGGGATTTATTTACCGCATCTGGTCCGTAGCCTATGGGTTCTTTCGACGGCCTGTCGAGGCATTGCGGCAGATGCCAAGAAATTGGGTGCGTCAGACTCTTTGTGTCGACCTCTGCACCCCTCCGGAAATTGTTCCCGGTGAAGATGCCGCCAAATGGAGAGTCGTAGTCGACAAAGTTGAGAACGTCACGAAATTCGTGAGATTTGAGGAAGATCCGAAAGCTCCCCACATCCCTTTCTCCTCCGTTTCGCACATGCCGACCTTTCGTAGAGTGTTTCGGTGGAAATCGCCAGTTTCGGAGCCAGAAGATTGGCATTGGAGGCTGATTCGTCTCGCCTTCGGTCTGCTGCTATTCGGCCCCGCGTATCTCGCGGCGCTGTTTTATCGGACTTCCATAAAAGCGACTTGCGTTGTCTATGCGCCGCTCGTCTGGGTTGCGGGTGTTACGGCAGGATCGACGGACCCTTTGAAATTGCGGCTGGAACGTATAAAGGACGGTGAGTTTGAGAAGACTAGGCGGCTTCTTGCAGTAATGGTCGCGTCGTTAGCGGTAGCAAAGTTCGCGCTGAATCTCGGCTTGATCGGACTGACAGAGGCAGCGCAGCACGTAGCCGGGAGCGTGAGGCTTGCTAGTGAATTTCTGGCACCTGATTCCTGGGCGTGGTGGCAGCTCGCTCTTGTTTGCGACGCGGTTGTGACTTTCTGTTTGTTATGGTTTGCTGACGCCGCCCTTTCTCGCATTGATACGCCGTCCGAGTATCCGGCCGGTCGCGTTGCCGGTGCTATCGCAGTCGTTACGTTTGCTCGCGCGGCGTCGGCTGTCGCGGTCGTTATCTATCTCGTGGCAATGGCTGTTGTGCAGGTCGTTCCAAAGTATATCCGCTTCTGTTGCTGATCGGACTTTCAGTGGGCCACGCCGACGCACCGCGCGGTGCTTCACTGTTACGCGCGGCGACCTATTCGAAGAACAATTACTCGAACAAAAGGTTGATGATATGTTACGAGTGCCTCCTTGCGACGAGACACTGCAAAGAGGTTAGTCAATGCCCTAGGGTATTTCCGTGCCAAAAATCTTTCGGACTTAGCCGAATTGGCGCACGTTGTGATTCCAACCCGAGCCAAACAAAAGCAGAAACTATGCGATTCCCTCCGCTGCAGTGGTCAGGGCGGTGCGACTGTTGGTCGTAGTCCTCCTGCGCCGCCTCTCTCTACAGCCCTTTCTCTCGCGCCATTTTCTCAATTGCCGCTACCTTGTGCGTCTGCGTGAGGTGAGAGTAGCGCTTTGACATCGCGATCGTGCGATGTCCGAGTGTGTCGGCGATCTCGAGTAAGCTCGCCCCTCCTGCGGCCAAATAGCTCGCGCATGAGTGGCGCAAATCGTGAAACTTGAAGTTCTGAATTCCCGCGGTCTTGAGCGCTGCGTACCAGTGCGCGTCGAACCCTTCGTAGGGCCCAGGCAGTCCTGACGGCTGCTGGAATACCCATTCGCTCTGTGCGCTGCCTTGAAGCTTCAATTCGCGCAGTGTGGTGAGCGTCCTACCCACTAGCGGCAATACCCGGGGGTCGCCGTTTTTCGTCTCGTGCACGATCGCCCGCGCCGCCTTTAGGTCCGCGTCCGCCCATTTCAGGTTGATGAGCTCGCCACGTCTGGCACCCGTGCTGATGGCCATCAACACCAACGTGTGCAGCGCCGGCCAGTTCGACTGTGCGCAGGCCCCCAGCAGCGCGTCGCGTTCAGCATCGGAAAGGAAGCGCACGCGGCCGCGGGCTTCCTTCTTCTTGCTCACGTCGCGCACGGGATTGCGATCGAGGAGGCGCCATTCCTTCACCGCCGTAGTGAAAAAATGGCCGAGCGTTGCGAGATAACGGTTCACAGTCGCGCCGGTACGATGGTATTGCTTCGGGGGAACCTTCTCGCCCTTGATGGTGCGCGGCTTGGCGCGCGTGAACGTTTCGGCCATGAGCACGTCACGTGCCTCGGCAACCTTATCCGTGGTGATCTCGGCAATCGTCAACCCGAGAAAGCGTTTCTTCCACCAGTCGAGATGCGCCCCTCGCGAGGGGTCCCGTTGCACGTCACGCCGGTAGCGCTCGACCAATTCCGCAAAGAGCGTGCGTTGTGCCTTTCTGCTCGGGAAGTATCGTGCATCCGTGATGGCGGACTCGAGGGTCGCGGCCCACTCCTTCGCGTCCTTCCGGTTGGTGAACGTCTTGCTCTCGGGGGGGCGTCCCTTAACTCGCACCTGTGCGCGGTAGGAGATGTCCTTCGTGAGAGTGGAGACGATGCGCTGAATAGATGCCATTTCGCACCTCTTGTCGCAGGTGTGACACCGAGTAACTCGTGCACTGAATTTGCACGAAATGGAGAACGAATGGAAGTGTGATCCGGCCGCGTGCTCTGAAGTACCTGAATTATATGGTGATTTGGCTCCCGGGGTTGGAATCGAACCAACGACCAACGGATTAACAGTCCGTCGCTCTACCGCTGAGCTACCCGGGAACATACGGGTGAACGCGAAGGCCGCGGATTGTCGGGGAACCGAGG
>Ga0182024_10007264_pt1 | contig 23941 bp, 18 predicted proteins | sample P32metaG_FD_120480 | JGI IMG/M metagenome (GOLD analysis project Ga0182024, IMG submission 120480) | Permafrost microbial communities from Stordalen Mire, Sweden - P3-2 metaG (Illumina Assembly) | ecosystem: Environmental > Terrestrial > Soil > Wetlands > Permafrost | place: Sweden: Stordalen... | reverse complement strand
TTCCGCCGGCTGGCACGCGATTATGAAAGGCTCTCCACCACTTTGGCAGGTTACCACTGGCTGGCCTTCGTCGCACTTATGCTCGCGACTTTGTTCCCCAAAAGTTAAGAACAGGCTCTAGGCTTGACGTTCTCAATTATCGAGGTCGTTGTTACTTACTTTCATTGCTTACGGAATTAAGAGGATGGTTGCTCGAACAAAATCCAGACCGGGTAATAGCTCGCTTCGAAGGGGAACGCGCATGGATAGATAGATTGGCGAAAGTAACCTTTAAGCAGGCGATTGGAGATTCGCCGGCTCCGTTTCTTGAGGTCAAGACAAAGGGGGAAGGTATATCACTCGATTTGATGACCGAGGTATATCAATATGCCTACCATCTGAAGGCATTTGAGGAAACACAAATACGTAACCAGTCAGACATGTTTGAGTATGCGCGAACAAAAGGTCAGTCTTTCTCTTTCTTTGGAGGTCCTGATGCGAAAGAGCTATCAAAGCGTTTGAAATACTTAATGGCATGTTTTGAAGATATCGGTAGAGTCGAATCGCTTAAGCTCATGGCAGAGACCATCAAATCATCCTCGTTAGATTTCAGAATGATGCAGACTGAGCTGCGCGCTTGGCAGGACAAACACAAAGGAGATTATCCGCCAGAGTCCGTATATGCATACAGTTTTGTGTAAGCCGTTCTGCCGGGGAAGGATGAATCGTACCTTACTAGATAGTTAGCATACTTCAATACATTCTAGCATGATTTCGAGAGGGGGAGAAAGGAGCCTGCTTTCCTTTGCCGCCAGTCTTTCCGAGCGGCGCGTAAGTCTGCGGCTGCTCCTTCGTCAAGATCAAAGCCGAGTGTTTCCGCAATCTCGCAAAATTGCTTCCACGGAATAATGGCCGCCGTAGGAGATCCGCGCTCATCCACAACGATCTTTTTTTGGATTTTGATCACGTCCCCAATCTATCGTCTCCACCACCAAACAGCCAGAGAAAACAAAGGGAGTCTTGGCCCAAGTAGTTCTGTTACCGCTGAAAGAAAGGCGTGTGCGCCAAGGCGTTGAGAATGAATTGGACGGCCACCGCTGCCAGGAGAAGTCCGAACAAGCGCGTGATCAGCTTGAGCGCAAGCGGGTTGATATAATTTGCCCCATGCACCACCAGCACAAGTATCCCATAGGCCGAAGCACAAACCAGCACGATGGCCCCAAATAACGCCGCCTTTTCCGCGGGTCCATTCGCCTGGTGGAATAAAATCAGCGCCGTGGAGATCGAACCGGGGCCCGCCAGCATCGGCACTCCCAACGGCGTAATGGCGATGTCTTCCTTGGCCGCGCCTTCAGCAACTTCTTCGTCGGTTTCGCGCGCGGCGGAGACTTTGGCGTAGAGCATGTCCAGCGCGATGCGCAGGAGCAAAATGCTACCGGCCAATTCAAAGGCGGGCAGCGTGATGCCCATGACTTTGAAGATCAGATTTCCCGCCGCGGCAAAGAGCATGAGCACCCCCGCCGCCACTGAGCAAGCGAGGCGGGCCATGCGCAACTTGGCCTTCGCGGTATCATTGGCCGTCATGGCGATGAAGGCCGGCACGACTGCGATCGGGTCCAGAACGGCAAAGAGCGAACTGAAGGCCAGCAATGCGAATTCAGTCAAATGCGTTGACATCGTCTGTCCAAGTAATTGTGGACGAGGCCCCGATTGTCAACCATTCATAACCCAAAAAAAACGAACCGCAGAGAACAAGTCCGGTCGCTTGCGGCAAAACTTCAATTCATAGGGGCCCGCTACCGAAATTCCTCGCGAAAGATCTTCCAGCGCGACAAGTCAATTTGTTTTTCGCCGTTGTCAATCTGGCGGATTTCCGCAATCACATCCGAAATGTCGTTGTATATCTGATCGGACGGGAGCGTGCCGAAAATCCAGAACGGGCAGGCCGCCCGGCCTTCGGTCACCACCAGGAAGATGGGCTTCTTCATGCGGTTGGCCCAGAATACCTCCTCCGCCGTTCCCCACGACGCCGTCTTGGCGGAAATGCAGGCGATCAGGAAGTCGGCCCGGTCCACCAGGCTCAAGTCTTCGACCCGAATTTTGCGCATGATTTTGGACAACTCATCGAAGCGGCCTTCTTCACGCATTTTCATCAACCGGACAACGTGGTCTTTGTCTTCGTTGACAGAGTTCATGAATGGCTTCTTCAAAGGGTCGAAGAAGAGGATGCCAGTCTCACGAAGGTCGTGCTTGACTCGGTCCCGCCAGGAACTGGGAGCGTCGCTGTTTTCGATATTGCCCGCCAGATAACACTTCGTCCGGTGCAGAATATGTTTGGTCATGGTGGCTCTCTCGTTTGCGGTTTGAAAAGGCGATTCGGGCAGCAGACGCCAAGGAGGTGGGGGTGGGGAACCCCGCTGAAGAAACGTACCGCTACCCGAATCAAACCCGATGGCCATCTTAGTAGTTCTACTGAGGCTGTCAATGCTTAAAAGTCACTAAATTGCCACATTTCCAATGCGCTTTTCAGGCCCTCGAATCTTTCGCAACATCCACAGCAGGAAATATTTGGATATGAAAATTCATCGATCTGTCGGGAAAACCCTTACAGCCCTATCACTTTCATGACGGCTTCCTTCTCTGCCGCTACCACAATCGGCTCGAACCCAGCCGTCGCGATCGCATTGTCCGGATCTTTGAGGCCGTGCCCGGTCATCGTGGCGGCAATCACGCTTCCCTTGGGTATTTTCCCGTTCTTCACGCAATGAATCAGCCCTGCCAGGCACACGGCCGAGGCCGGCTCAACGAAAATTCCCTCCGTGCGCGCGATCAATCGGTAGGCCGCCAGAATGTCCTCATCCGTCACTTTATCGATGAATCCGTTCGATTCCTTCAAGGCCAGCGCAGCCGGTTTCCAACTGGCCGGATTGCCGATTCGAATGGCGCTGGCCACAGTCTGCGGATCAAGAACCGGGCTTCCCAAAACCATCGGCGCCGCTCCGGCGGCTTGAAAGCCAAACATACGGGGCAATCGGTCCGATTTCTTGGCCTCGTAGTATTCGCGGTAGCCTTTCCAGTAAGCGGTTATGTTCCCGGCATTGCCGACCGGCAGAAAATGAAAATCGGGTGCGCGACCCAATTGATCGCAAATCTCGAAGGAGGCCGTTTTCTGGCCTTCCAGCCGCACCGGGTTAATGCTGTTGACGACCTCAACCTTGCCCGTTTCACCCAGTTCACGGACGATGCGCAGAGCCTGGTCAAAGTTGCCTTCCACCGTTACCGTGACCGCCCCATACATGAGCGCCTGCCCCAGCTTGCCCAGCGCGATTTTCCCTCGCGGCAGAAGCACCACGCACTTCATGCCCGCGCGGGCGGCGTAGGCGGCGGCAGAAGCCGAGGTGTTGCCGGTGCTGGCGCAAATAACAGTGCTCGCGCCGCGCTCCTTGGCCTTGGACACCGCCAGCGTCATCCCGCGGTCCTTAAAGGAGCAAGTGGGATTAAGGCCTTCGTACTTCAGCCACAATTGAAAATCGCCGCCTATACTGCGGACAAAATTGTCCGCCCGCACCAGTGGCGTGTTGCCCTCGTTGAGCGAGACGACGGGCGTGTCATCCGAAACCGGCAGCCATTTGCGATAGGCCGCGATCACTCCGCGCCAGCGATTGCCTTCCTTGGGAAGAATGGAATTCATTATCGAAAGTATTGGATCAGGCGAAGTTTTCCACCCGCAACATAACCGGCGGCTCTTTGACCACCGGCAATCGGGCGATTTTGGCCAGGGCCTTTTGCACGGCGGCGTTGGGCGCTTCGTGACTCATCAAGATCAGCGGCACGCTTTTGCCTTCCCTTCCTTCCGGCTGGATGACCGAAGAGATGCCTATGTGCGACGCCGCCAGAATGGATGTAATTCGCGCGAGCGTTCCCGGCTTGTCCACGACGTTGAATCGCAAGTAATAGCGGGAAACCACTTCCGCTATGGGCTGCACGGCCCCCTGCCGTTCGTGCGGGACAAATGGAGGCACACGCCCCTTTGTGCCATGTTTCAAATCCAGCGCTGCGTCCGCGATATCGCTCAAGACCGCGCTGGCCGTGGCATCCTTTCCCGCGCCTCGACCGTAGAAAAGCGTGTCCCCGACGACATCGCCCCGGCAGAAAACCGCGTTAAAAACATGATTGACACTGGCCAGCACGTGCTCATTCGGGATCAGCGTCGGACAAACCGAAGCCTGGATGGTTTTGCGTCGGCCGCTGGGAAGGACTTTGACCACTCCCAGCAGCTTGATCGTATGACCCAGTTTTCCGGCAAATTCAATGTCTGCCCTTGTAACGCCGCGAATGCCTTCGACATGAATTTCCTTGGGCGGGACCCAGAAGCCGTGGGCCAATGAAGCCAGAATACCGATCTTGTGCATCGAATCCCAGCCGTCGATGTCCAGCGTTGGATCGGCCTCGGCGTAACCCAGCCGTTGCGCTTCCGCCAGCGTCGGCGCGAACTCCAGCCCCTCCAGCTTCATGCGGGTGAGGATGTAATTGCAGGTGCCGTTGACGATCCCATAAATATGCGTGATGTGATTGCCGACAAATCCTTCCCGCACCGCCTTAATGATCGGAATGCCTCCCGCCACGCTCGCCTCGTAGTAAAGATTGGCCCCGGAACGCCTCGCGGCATCGAAAAGTTCCTCACCATGCGCCGAAATCAACGCCTTATTGGCTGTGATGACCGGCTTGCCCAATTTCAGCGCCTCCAAAATCATCGTCTTGGCGAGAGTCGTGCCGCCCACCAGTTCGATGACGACATGCACCTGCGGATCGTTGACCACGGCGCGCCAGTCTGTGGTCATCATTGAAGTGGGAATCGGATACGGGCGCGGCTCGTCAAAGGCTTTGACGGCAATTTTGCGCAAGCCGATTTTGATGCCCAGGCGCGATTCCAACAGCGCGCCATTACGTTGCAAATGGTGAAATACACCGCTGCCGACGATGCCGCCACCAATCATGCCGAGATTAACCTGTTGCATAAAACGGCCCACTCTGCCGAAAAACTCCCCTCAAAACAATCGAAAAGCGATCTCGGCAACCAATAAGTTCCAACTTGAGTGCGGTGCCTGGACGACGCAATAATACAAAGCCCGACTCATGAAAAAAATTGAACTTAAGGAATCTAAAGTATTATCGGAAGTCAGACGTATTAAAGAACAAATCGCGCGCGAAGCGGAAAGCGATCCCGACTACTACCAGCGCCTGAACGGACTGGGAGCGAAACTGATCGAGAAACATCCGACGAAGAAGCGAAAGACCATCTGCCATTGAACACCTTCATTTCGTTGCAAATGGTGAAAGACACCGCTGCCGACGATGCCGCCACCGATCATGCCGAGATTAACCTGTTGCATAAAATGGTCATGGCCCATTTTCAAACCACTTTCACGTTTTTACCAACCCAGTAAGAGCACCAATCCAAAGGGTTGTTAGGAACCATCCGAGTAAGCGGTGAAAATGAAAATAGGACCGATACCAGCCTCCCTGCACCGTCCAACGCTTTTCCATTCCTATCTCGACTAATGGGACAAAGGTCTCTATCGAGTAAGAAAGTGCGCCCATGATTAGACTCACTTTCCGTAAATGCAATGTTGGATGCCGTGGCGCATTGAACCCAAGATTCTTCGCGAACAATGCTCCCAAGTGCTTCGTTAAAAAGTTCTTATTCCCAGACAATTCCAGCGGATAAGCGTCTTCAAGAAGGTAACGGTTGAGCTGGGCAACGTTGGAGCCAAGCCTCATGAGGTCGATCGTTTCAGGCCGCAATGAAACGCCTTTGAACCGCTCACCTTCATAAATACACGGTTGTCCAACTACCGCATTGAGGACTTGAACAACAACATCTTGGGCTTGGCTTGATCTCGCCATCGAAGGCTCATGGTTCATTAGAAGGAACTGGTCTTGCTCCGAGAAATTCTGCCATACAAAAGCGGAAACCGGATCGGACTGTCGTCTTAAGCGATTCAAGAGAGCCGACCAGTCTGCGATGTTATCCACTGAAAAACTCGAGCAGGCAGAGTCCTTGCGAAATGCAGGTCGCGAAAACCACCTCAAGGAGCGTTTCCTTACTCTTTGGCCTCGTCGGAGTTCGATGGCTTCCTTTTTCGGGATCACATTTCCGAGCGCAAATCCAGATAAGAATACAAGACATCCAAAAAGAATTACAGAAACGCTGATGATGAATGCTCGACCTGGCCGATAACCGTATCCATTCACTTGTCCGATGTAACCATACCAGAGCACCGCGTAGTTGTGCAGGTGACGAGCGTAGTCCTTATTCTTTTCGATCATAACTTCGTCGGCGTCGATTTCGCGGCCCATATTGCGCAAAACTTTGGCCAATTGCTCGTATGGTTGAGGGAAAAAGTGGTCCTGGCTTTGTCGGTGAAGCCAGCGAATCCGGCTATCGGCATCAACCGGGGAAAAAGGGCCGAACCTTTCATAAACGAAGCCATCAAGAAGCAGATTGTTTGTTTTGGGCCAACTTTCGTCAGCGTCCAAAACTGTTTCCACTCTTGCAAAACGTAGATCCAAAGGCCCGTTCAAGTTGAATGATTTATCTAAGAGGAGACCGCCCCCGATCTTGGCTCCATTTACGTCAAGGGCCGGCCCCCCAGGATCACCAAATTCAAATTGCCCTCCACGGCAGTTCAAATCTCCTGAAATTACGGCGTTATCAAAAAAGACCGCTCCTTGCGAATGGAAACCGTTGATAAGAAAAACGTCCTTGACGTGAAGGCTTTCCGCTTGGAGGGCTGGGGATACAGCATTTACGAAATCACCGCCGCCACAATCCAGGAGTTCACCGATATCTGCATCCGTGAGATCGACTTGCCCTTGAGCGTAAAACTGATTGCGTAGAAAAACGTTGCCTTTGATTTTCGCGGATCTGGCGTTCAGAGCAATACCGCTGGAATTAATATCGATAAAACGCCCCCCGACGCATTCCAAATCGCGGCCGATATTTGCGCCTAGGAGCCGCGTCTCTCCCTCCGCGTAAAAGTTGCTGTTCAGCATAACGCTACCCTCAATTCTCACACCGTCCAAGTCCAGAGCGATGCTCCTCGAGTTGGTGCTGACAAACTGCCCGCCATTACACTGCAAACTTCTCCCTATGGTCGTCCATGCGAAATTCACTTCTCCATCGGCGTGGAGCTCGTCTAAAAAAACGCCTCCGTGAATTGTCACGCCATTGGCATTCAAAGCGAGGCCGCTCGGAAAAGAGAAATTACCGCTTGAACATCGCAAGGTCCCCCCAATTGTTGAGTCGTGCAGGTCAACCGATCCCTTTGATTGGAAATGATCGCCCAGAACAACTGTGCCGTCGATCCGCGCTCCGTAAGCCTTTAAGGCAAAGCCGTTGGTATTGGTATTGATAAAGTAACTCTGAACGGAGAACAGGTCTCCACCGATGATGGCACGCTCGAAGTTCACCTCTCCCTCGGAACGGAAGTCATTGCGCAAAAAGACGTCACCGCCAATTCTCGCGGCAGGGGCTCCCAGAGCATACCCGACAGGATTGATAAAATGGCCACCTTCGCAGGTCAAGAATCCGCCAATTGTTGAGGCAGTTAAGTCAACCATTCCCTCGGCTCTGAAATGGTCGCTCAGAGAAACGGTGCCCTCGACTCTTGCGCTATTGGCGTTCAACGCAATGCCGGAGCCGTTGGTATTGGCAAAAGAACCTTTGTCACAGTACAAATCTTTGCCGATCCTCGCTCCAAAGAGACGCACCTCTCCTGCGGCGTGAAATCCATCGGAAAAAGAGATGCTGCCGCCGACTTTTGCTCCATGAAGATCCAAAGCGTGGGCTGCGGTATTCGCATTAACAAACCGTCCACCGTCACACTCTAATGTTTCGGCTATGTCCGCATAAACCAGATTCACTTCCCCGAGGGCTTCAAAGCCTCTGCGCAAATAAACACTCCCACGAATTGTGGCACCGTCGGCGTTCAAGGCGCGACCGTTGGGATTGAAAAAATGGCCACCGTCGCAGATCAGGTGTCCACCAATGGTTGAGCTTTGCAGGTCAACTCCTCCCTCAGAAGAGAAGCCATTTCCAAGAATAACGTCATCGTCGACCTCCAAGTGCCGAGCCGAAATCTTCTTCACATGTGATCCGGCCAGTCCGATTGCCCGCAAATGACAATAAGACAGCGAGATTTCGCCTGAAAAAGCACACTTGCCGGCAATAAAAGGAAAAGCAATGTGTGCCCATTCCAAATTGAGGGGTCCGTCAATCCGCAAGCCGGCCATCCTGATACCCCGGTAACCCACTAAGGCCGAAGCCGCCGGCTCACCGCAAAGCCAGGCGAGACGGTCAGCCCTGATGCTGCGTGTTGCCGGCCAGTTTGCGGCATTTGTGGGGTCGTCAAAAGCGCTAGAGCCCGCTGCCGGGACAAGATCTCCGCCGTTTGCCGCGGCCCGAAATAGCTCTCCCTCTGTACGGGATATGTCCTGATGAAAATGTTCGTTTGCCAGTTTAAGCAACTGGACTTCGTTTGTGTTTTCGACATCGGCGTGCAGGCTCCCCGTCACGAGGAGCATCAAGATTCCTACAGAAGCATTTCTTAAACACGGTTGCATTAGGTCGTCATCTCTCAAAGGTCATCGAGACCATAGTTCCGCAAGACTTATCGTCCCGCACGGCCCCGGTTCCGTCGATGCCAGAAAAATCGTTCTTCGTCAAGAAAACGGCATCCGGCATACACGGAAGCTTGTCGGTTGCAGAAGCATTTACTTTGCACTTGCAGTCCCATTTAAACATGCTATTGTAAGCTCATGTGGCGCTTTCTGCGCCTTGTTCTTTGACATGGAAAATGGTGGCCAGTGGATAGATTGAGTGAGTGAGTGGCCAAGGGAATGCGTAAAACGGCCAGCGATCAGCGGTGGCCGAGGCAATAATTTGCCCGGTCGCGCTCAGTCGCACCTCGTCGCAATTGCGATTAACCTCGCGCACGTCGTTGATTTCCAAGGAGATAAAGCCTGGCAAAGGCTTATCAAGCTTTGGAAATAAAAAATTGGGGCGGTCAGCGCGGCAGGCGGCCAAATACGGTCTGGCTCACAGGGCTCACTCTCGGTTCGGGACTAGTTTAGCACGAGCCAGTATCGGTGAATAACGGTCAATAAAGGTGAATAACGGTGGATAACGGTAAAAAAAGTTTTTTTCACCGTTGAGCCTATGCCAAGGTATAGGGGTCCGCGGCCCAAACCGACCTAAGTAACGAGGAGTTAAAGGTGAGGTTGAGGGCAAGCTAGGGAATCGTGGATGACCAAGGTAAGTTGCACCAAATTGCGGTGAATTGCGGAAAATTGCAGTCGAAAACGCTGCCAGTCGCACTCAGTCAAACCTGTCAGACCATCATCCCGGTCTTTTGAAATCCGGCTGCAAGAGTTGTGCTTCATGAAATACCGTTTCCACCGGGAGGGCGCCCAGGATGCGGCGGTCGCGGATCAGCCGCAATCGATCGCTCACGGGATGCCAGACCGCTTCATTCGACGGCCCCCACAACACCAGTCCGGGCAAGTCCAGCGCGGCGGCCAAGTGGGTGATGCCGGAATCGTGGCCCATGAAGGCGAAGCAGGATCGCATTTTTTGGGCCAGTTCCAGCAGCGGAAGATTCTGGGCCAGGCGCGTGCGATGCCGCGGCAGTGTGGCGGCCAAACGTTCGCACCGCGCGCCCTCCGCTTCGCCGCCGATCAGCAAGAAATTCCATTCGGCCGTGGCAGCCAATCGTCCGAGCAACTCCGCCCATTTTGTTTCGGGCCAATTCTTCAAGACACTGCCGCTGCCGGGGTGAATGGCGAGGAGCGGCGTGGCAGGCGGTTCTGGGTTGCCCGGTAAAACCAGGCGCGGGCAAGGATCGGCCTCGTGGATGCCAAGGACTTCCAGCGGGCGCAACAAGGCTTTGGCCGCGTGCAGGCCGGCAGATTCATCAGGGCGATACGGTCCGGCCAGAAATTGCGCCTGGCTGCAACGGCGGACATTGGTCTGGAAAATTTTCTCCGGGTCGTACACGTAGGAAATGATCAGGTCAAAGCCGCCAAAGTATTGCGCCTCATTCGCCGGCCAAGTGCCGTCGCGCGCAAAGAATCCCGCCAACGCGGGAGACTCCAATGCGGAGACGCGCCCGGCCAGTCCGGCAGCCACCGCCAGCGATGCAATGCGCTCGTAGCCGAGGATTTCCAATGCGCCATCTGGAAAATGCCGGCGCAACGCAGCCAGGACGGGAATAGTCAAGATGAAATCTCCCAATGCGCCGCCGCGCGCGACCAGGATTTTTCGGACGAGGTTCATGCCGCCGTCTTATAATTGCTGGATGAACGCCTTGACCACCGAATCAAACCACGTTGTTTCAACGGGATTCGTGATTTCATGGGAACGCGCGAAGTCAGTTTCAAAAAGCTCCTTCTTGAGTTTGCCCACCGTGTCGCTATCGGAGAACCCAACGTTCTCTTCCTGGCCAACGCGCAGGCTCATCTTGTCAAAATTGGCCGAGCCGAGGCACGCCCAGCCGTCGTAAATGGCGGCCTTGACGTGGGTCATGCCCGGGTAGGCATAGACGCGCACGCCGTTGCGCACCAATTCGCCTGCCATCAGGGCATTGTTGGCCTGCATCAACCCGCTGTCGTTTCGAGAGGGAAAAATGAGGCGGACATCCACGCCCCGTCGCCGGGCACGGATCAACGCCCGCAGGCAGGAGACGTCATCGAAATATGGGTTCTCGATGTAGATGTAACTGCGGGCGTGTTCGATGGCTTCGAATTGCGCCAGGTAGATTTCCATTTCTCCCGTCGCCGTGGCAAGGGGGCGCAAATCAATCGGGTTGGAAACGAGGTTCCGGCGCGGCGATGTATGATCGAAAAGCCAGACCCACGCGAAGGCAAAATCTCCCAGCGGCCCGGCATGGGCCCATGCAAGGCGGTAGTCCCGCTCCAAACGTCCGACAATCGGGCCGGTCAGGCGCACCATCATGTCATGCCAATCGTAGCGGTAACTGCGACCGATATTCATTCCGCCAAGATACGCTTCGCGTCCGTCGATTATCATGAACTTGCGATGGTCCACCGTCAGCCACGGGTTCGCCGAGGCGCGCACATGCACGTGAGAATCCGTCTTCAGATAAGATTTAATGCTGGCTGGCCTCTCAAACCCCGGGGGCATGGGCGAGTCGGGCGTGACTTGCCCGGCAAAGATCGACCCCATGTCATCGATCAGGACTCTCACTTTGATATTGTAAGATCGCTCCTTGAGGAAATCGGCAATCCTCACCGCATAATCATCCGTGTCGAATATAAAAACAATGACGTCCACGCTGCGTTTGGCGCTGAGCACCGATTCGATGAACGCGGGGAAAAATTTTTCCCCATCGATGAGCAGATCCAACCGGCCCTTGTGACGGCGCGCGGAGACCATGTGGTCCAACTCCCGTTCCCACTGGTCAAGATCCATCGGCGGAGCCACAGCCAGCGGCGGCGGCGGACCGGAAAAACTCTCCGGCGAGCGGTCAAGAGCGACGGCGCCGGACGTACCCAAGTGCCAAAACCCTCTCAGAATGAGAGTGAAGGGATTCTTGATGGCGGTCACAACCAGGCTGCGAATGAGGAGTGAATTTAAAGCGCGCACCGCGAACCCAACTGGAACAGCCTCCGCTTCCGGATCAGCGGGGTAATTCAGAAAAACGATGAGTTGGTCTTTCGAATCGACCAGCACGAAAGCCGGATCTTCGCCGGTCACGAAGAGGAATTGGTCCTGGCGTCTGTCAACATAATTCGAGGTGGATTGCAGAATCTGCACAGCCGCGCGCGTAAAATTGGCATCGTCGCAGGTGCGGTCAATGACGACGTCCGGCGGCTTGCTCTCCAGCTTGATGACGTGCAGCTTGCCGGCCGTGTCGTGGAAGCAGGCGACTTCCGCATTTTGCAAAAACAACAAAACAGCGTGATTCGCCTGGGCAGGCATCAGGCCGGCCAGGACTTTTTGCACGAGTTGCTCCCACTCCTGCACGCTGCGGACCGTGATGCGATTGGCCCGGGACCTCATGAACCGTCGTGCAAGATACTTTTTCTCATCGAAATCCAACACGGCGAACCGATGCGCATAATTGGTCGCGTCGGTCAAGCGCGGAGCCCAGGCGGCGTGGGCAAAAGCGTCCTTGCCGCGAAGAGGAATGCGAATTTCCAAATTGGTGCCGGAGCGATAGGCGAGAAGATTGGTTTGAGTCTGCGGCGCAATCTGTTCCAGGTAACGGCTGCGCGGTCCCGGTGATGCACAGCCCGCCAGAACGAGGACGAGCATGGCGCAGAATCCGCCGAACGCCCAACGGCCAATGATGACGTTCAAATCATCATTTCGTGCCGTCGCACCTTTCTTTTGGCCACACATGCCTTATCCGCCCACAAATTCGTTGTCCGGGTCCCTCAACTTTTACCTGTTAATCCCTACACCCATAACGCGGCCAAGTCCGTTCTTCAACGCTTATGAACTTTAAAGACCATCAGACACGTGGAAATTCCATGATCGGTTCACTTACAATGATTTTGGATCTGCCGCTCCGATGAACGCGCAAAGAGACAGCGCCCCGCGCACAATCCGCCCTTTGCGATCCCTGTTCGGCGAGAAAGATCGTTTCATAAACCTCGCTGTGTTATAACTGCCGCCACATGAAACCTGAAGACCGAAATCGAGCGAAGGAGCTTTACAGGGAATTTCGCAAACGGTCATGGCAGCATCTATGGCGGGACGAAGTGCCCCGCTTCAATGCCGCCTGCCCGGAGGAACGCAACAAAACGGTCGCTGTCATTCGCGCAGTGGGAGTCGTCTTTGCTGAATCAGGCCCCGTCGAAGAAAAAGACAAAGTCCGCGAATGGCTCCTTCAGTTGCTGCAAGACCCTTCCGAAAAAGTCCGGCGCTACGCCATGGCCGCAATGCCCAAGATCGGCGCGGGAGCACCAGAAGAGCAAAAACTGCTCGCGACCCTTCGCACGGGCCCACAGGAACGCGAGAAAAAATACCTGGCGCGAACCCTCGAAAAAATCGGCGGCCCCGCCGCCCTCGAAACCGGTTCCCTTGGAGACGCCGAGCAAAAAATCAAAGCCGGGATCGCTCGTCGCGAAACTCCAAGCGCCCTTCGAGTCAATGCCATCCTGGTCCCTGCCTCCGATTTGCGAATCCATTTGCGGAGTCGCAGCGGCTTGGAGCAATTCGTCTGCGACGAAGTGACGGAGCGGATGAATGGAAAATTTCGCGTCGCCGAGGTCCATGCCGGCAGGGTTGCGGTCGTTCCCTTCGCGCCATTTTCCCTGGCCGATATTTATGCGATGAGATGTTTTGGCTCAGTCGGCTTCGTATTGGGCAAAGTGGATGCCGCCGACCAGGAGGAATCCACCGAGGCTTTGGCAGCCGTCATTACCTCCGCACAATCACGCCGGCTTTTCGAAACTTTCACCGAAGGCGCGATTCGCTATCGCTTGAATTTTGTTTTCAAGGGCCATCAAAGGGGCGCGGTGGATCGTTTGGCCAGGCAGGTTTACGCGCAATGTCCCGAAATTCTTAATGACCCACGAAACGTGACCTGGACCATCGATATGTATCCGGAAGCCCGCGGCCAATCGGTGGAATTGCGTCCGAACATGACGCCCGATCCGCGGTATGCGTATCGCCGGCGCGATGTCCCGGCGGCCTCACACCCGCCCTTGGCCGCGTGCCTGGCCCGGCTGGCCGGAAGACTCCCGAACGAAGTCATTTGGGACCCCTTTTGCGGTTCGGGTTTGGAACTGATCGAAAGCGCTCTGCTCGGCGGCGCGCGAAGCGTGTGCGGCACCGATCTCAGCAGTGAAGCAATCGCCATTGCGCAAAACAATTTCGCGGCGGCGCAAGTCAAATCCGTCCCGGCGACTTTTATTTGCGGCGACTTCCGGAAAATTGCCTCAACAAAAAATTTCGCGGGCGGACCGGTCACTTTGATCATCACCAACCCTCCCATGGGCATGCGAGTGCCGGTCGCAGACCTTCGGGGCCTGATCGCGGATCTTTTTTCTGTCTCCGTCAGCGTCCTTAAACCCGGCGGCCGGTTGGTGTTTGTCAATCCCCTGGCGCAAGTCCGGCCGCCTCCCTCCCTGAAATTGGAATTTGCCCAAAAAGTCGATATGGGAGGCTTCCATTGCCGATTGGAAAAATATCTCAGAACCACGACGTAATCTGGCGCCGCCCGAATCCCGTTCCGAAACCGCAGTAGGAGTATATGATCCGAACGCTGTGGAATCTTAACCCGCCAAAAAAAGGGAACCACAATTCTATATTGCCAGGGCGGATTTAAGCGATTCCAGTTTCTCCCAGCGACTGTAGAGCGACGGCAGCTTTTCCTTGGCGGCCGCCAACTTGGCGAGCAATTCGTTCGTTTGCGTCGCGTGGGTGCGATGAAAGTCCGGCGACGCAAATAATCCTTCAATCCGCGCAATTTCGTGTTCCAACGCGAGAATTTGCGCTTCCATGCCCTCCAATTCCCGCATTTCCTTGAACGACAGCTTGCCGGGTTTGGCCGGCTTGGTCGCAGGCCCGACAGAGCGCGGGGGAATCGGTGACGGTTTTTTCGGCGCTGCTTCGGCCGTCTTCCTTTTTTTTTCGAGGTAATAATCGTAGTCCCCGACGCTGTGATGAATTGTGCCGTCACCCTCGAACGCTAGGATGTCCGTGCAGACGCGATTGAGAAAATAACGGTCGTGGCTGACGACGCACACCACACCCGGAAACGCCACCAAGGCCTCTTCCAGCACCCGCAACGTGGGCAGGTCGAGATCATTCGTCGGCTCGTCCAGGATGAGGAAATTTCCGCCGCACTTTAAAATGCGCGCCAACATCAGCCGGCTGCGCTCCCCGCCGGAGAGATATTTCACCTGCGTTGTAATGCGTTCGTCGGCGAACAGAAACCGCTTCAGATAGCTGCGCAGGGAGATTTTGCTCTCGCCCCATTGCACAAACTCCGTCCCGTCGGCGGCTTCGTCCAGGACGGTTCGCTCGTCGTTGAGTTGCAGTCCCGCCTGATCCACATAGTTGAACTTTGTCAGTTGGCCGATTTTCACCGTGCCCTCGCCGGGCGGAAGCTGGCCGATGATCAATTTCAGCAAGGTCGTTTTGCCCAGGCCATTCCTCCCGCAGATGCCGACGCGGTGTCCGTTTTCAAACTCAAAGTTGAATCCACTGAACAGCGCGCGCCCTCCAAGTTCCATGCCCAGGTTCATCAATTCCACCACACGATTCCCCAGCGGCGGGGGCGGCGGGATGACCAATTCCATTTCCTCATCGGCAGGAGCGCCCTCCTGCGCCGCCGTTTCGTAGTAACGCTCGAAACGATTCTTTTGTTTGCTGCGCTGCGCGCGCGGACCCTGGCGGACCCACGCCAGTTCCTTTTTGAGAAACATCTGGCGCTTGTGCTCGATAGTGGCGTCGGCTGCCTGGCGCTCCGCTCGGTCCAGCAAGTAATCCGTGTAATTGCCCGCGTGCCCGAAGAATTTCCCGTCGCACAACTCGACGATGCGGTTGACCACACGATCCAGAAAATAACGGTCATGAGTGACGACGAGAAACGAGCCGTGAAAATCTTCGAGGAAGGCCGCCACCCATTCAATGGATTCCGGATCGAGATGATTTGTCGGCTCGTCGAGTATGAGCAATTCCGGTTGGGAAACAATCGCCCGGGCCAGCGCCACGCGCCGCTGCTCGCCGCCGGAGAGCGATTCAATCTGCCGATCCCCCGGCGGGCAATTCAAATGGGACATGGCCGTTTGGACCCGTTGATCCAGCGTCCAGCCTTCGAGACCCTGGATGCGGCGTTCCAATTCCTCATGCCTGCTCGACTCGGCGGGCAGCGATTCGAATTCCGCGATCAATTCCCGCACATGGCGCGCGCCCTGGCGGACATTGCCGCGGACGTCCTGGGAGGGGTCCAAGGTGAAATCCTGGGAAAGATAACTCACCACCAAATCGCGCCGCGCCGTGATTTCGCCGCTGTCCGGCATTTGCAGGCCGGCCAGAATCTTCAGAAACGTTGTTTTGCCGGAACCGTTTCGTCCGACCAAGCCGATGCGGTCGCCTTCCTCGATGCCGAGGGTGGCGGCGTTCAGAATCGTCCGCTCGTTATAGCGGACGACCAAATCGGTTGCGGCGAGAATGGTGGACATGCCAGTATAACGTATAATCGATTTTTCGCGCGGAGTCGAAGTCAATGTGGCGTTTTCGTAATGGGTGTCATTGGCAAAAACTCCAGTGCTCTGGCGGGGCGGGATTTGCCGATTGAAGGCGGTAACTAACGTAACGCCTCGCTTCCTCCTGCCCGGGAGGCGCAAAATGCCAATGTCAAATGCGGCGGAGTATTTGAAAGAATTGGGGTGGCCAACGGGACTCGAACCCGCAACAACAAGCTCCACAAGCTTGGACTCTACCATTGAGCTATGACCACCAAACCGGTAGTTAGACTAATTTCCACCACGCCGCGCGTCAAGTCCAGCGCAGCTTTTGCACGGCCATCTATCGCTCGTTGACGAGCAGTTTCCGAATCTTGAGCAGCTCCTGTCGCCGTTCATGGCTCGGCTTCAGCGAACCCATCTTTAGTCCTTGGAGCGTCCGCATGATGATTTCTGAAATGATCACGCGCGCGTTGGGTTTGTCGTCACTGGGAACAACGTGCCACGGCGCCTCGTCTGTGCTCGTGGCTTCGATGCATTCTTCGTAGGCCTTCGTGTATTGCTTCCACCGCTTTCGCTCGCGAACGTCAGCCTCGCTGAATTTCCAATTCTTCTCCGGTTCGTCAATCCGCCGCAGAAATCGCCGCTTTTGCTCTCCCTTGGAAATGTGCAGGAAAAATTTGACGACACGGGTGCCGTTGCGGTGCAAATGCTTTTCAAAGTTGACGATGGACTGAAATCGGTGCTTCCAAATATGCTCATCCTCCAGCGATTCCTTTGGCAGCGATTGCGCGCGCAAAATTTCCGGATGAACGCGCGCAATCAAAACCTCCTCGTAATAGGAACGGTTGAAGATGCCGATGTGGCCCCGTTCCGGCAACCGGCAGGTCGTCCGCCAGAGGAAATCGTGGGCCAATTCCTCCGCGCTCGGTTGCTTGAAACTGAAGACCTGGCAACCCTGCGGGTTAACACCGGACATGACGTGATTGATGGCGCTGTCTTTGCCCGCCGCGTCCATCGCCTGGAAGATGAGCAACACAGCATAGCGATGATGAGCGTAGAGCAAGTCTTGCAAGGCGCTCAGTTTGATGACGTGCTCATCCAGGAATTCTTGAAAATCGTCCTTCGAATCGTAAAACGGTTTGACGCATGTCGGCCAGTCCTTGAGTTTGACTTTCTTGTCGAGGGGGACGCAAAACTTGTCGATATGAATTTTCATTCAGCGGTGGGGGTCAGGAGTTCTCGCTGCCAATCCATCAATTCGGCCTGATGCCGGTTCCAGTCCACAGCCAGCGCGAGCAGCGTGGCGCGGCTGGCAATCAGTGTCGAGTCCAGGCCCAGTTCCGCCGCCTTTTTGTTGCGCAGATTTTCAATTTCCACAAAGCGGCGCCGTTCGATTTCGGTCTGCCGCCGCGCTTGCGAACGAAGCGGATTCGGATGTTTCTCCGGCTCCACGTGCAATCCCCTTTGGATGGCCTCGTGCAAGCCGTCCTTGCGCCGGGACGAGAAATACCGCGGCAGAAAGCCGTCAATCTGTCCGTGGTTGGTGGCGACCTGCGCGATATTGATCAGCGTTTCGTGACTTAGGACAAAGAAGGGCGGCCGGTTGGCGGACAGCGCCTCCTGTTCGCGCCAATGCCAGACTTCCCGCAACACCGCCAGGCTATCGTGGGTCAACTTATTGCTGCCGCGGATGCGCCAGACCAAGTCCGGTTCTGGCCGGGTTGGGATGGCACATTCGGCGATCAGGCGGTCGCAGCATTGTTCCAGCCACGGCAGCCGTTGTCTTTCGCGCAACTGCTCCATTAAAATGTCTGACAGCGGCTTAAGGTAATGGGTGTCGTTTCGCGCGTAAGCCGCCATGCGCTCGGTTAAAGGCCGTTTGGACCAATCCGCCTTTTGGGAGGTTTTTTCCAGAACGATACCCAGATGCCTCTTCAACAGGCTCCCAAGCCCGAATTCGCGTTCCCCAAGTAATCGACTGGCCAGCATCGTGTCGAAGATGCAGTTGGGGACGAAGGAATGATTTTTGCGCAAAAGGCGAAGATCATAATCGCCGCCGTGCAGGATTAGACGGTGCTTCTTCAACTCCACCCAGAGCGGCGTCAGATCGATTTTCGCCAGAGGATCAATCAGCGTGTCGCCGGCCGCGGTGCTGATCTGGAGAAGGCAAAGTTTCTCCGGATAAGCATGCAAGCTGTCGGCCTCGGTATCCAAGGCCACCCACTCTGCGGATTGGAGCACCGGCAGAAACCCTGACAATTTGCCATCCGAATCAATCACAAACCCACATTAAGGTAATTTTTACGGGGAAAAAGCCAAAATTCAGGGAAGCTTGTCGCCTTTCACCAGGCCGTAAATGGCATGATCGACAAAATGGTCGTAGAGCCATTCGCCGTGGCGCGCGATGCCTTCAAACGTGAATCCCAATCGCTCCGGAATGCGGCGGCTTCGACGATTTTCAGTGGCGCAGCGGATCGTCAAACGATGCAGGTCCATCGCGTTGAACGCATAATCTATAACCACCCGGCAACTGGCCGCCATGATGCCTTTGCCTTGATGCTGCGCTCCCAGCCAGTACTCCATGTGAGTGGACTTATTGGGCCAATCTATGGGCGCGCAGTTAACCATACCGCAAAGTTTGCCCTGCTCCCAAACGCCGATGTAAATCCCCTGATTGAGCGCAAACTGCTTGAGGCCGAGCGCCACGTAATTCGCAACATCAGCCAGGGTCCGGCGCTGGTCCACCCAATTCATCCAAGTCCGCAAATGGGCGCGATTGGCTTCGATCAAATCAAAAAGCTCCTTCGCGTTTCGGTGCTCCATCAGCGCCAATTCGGTGGTTTCTCCTACGCGTGTTCGAAACATATGGTTTAACCTTTATCCACCCAGCGTGGATGGGTCGTTCACGTCGCCTTTGTTGAAATCCACATAAGCCTCTGTCAAGTCGGCCGCGTACATGAGCGCCTCCGACTGGCCGAGGTTCAAGCGAATGTGCAGGTCAAACGCGCTTGCTGTTGTGATCTTGCATAGGGCCTTAAACGTGGCGCTGGTGGGACGGCCCTGACGCAATGAATACAGAATTTCTCGGCTGCCGGGAAGGCTGTATCCAACATCGACTTTGCTTTCCACCACTCGCGCTTCCGAATATCCGAGTGCGCAAAGGATGCGGCCCCAATTGGGATCGCCACCGCACCAACTCGTCTTGACCAGCGAACTATTGGCCACGGCCCGGGCGGCTTGATCGGCTTCGGCCGCCGTTTTGGCCCCATGAACGCGGACCGTCACGAACCGCGAAACGCCCTCGCCGTCCAGCACGATTTTCCTCGCCAACTCCAGGGTCACGTGGTCCAGCGCGGCTTGAAACAGGGGTAAATCAGCCGAACGGACGGTGAGCGGGACATTTCCGGCGCGGCCATTGGCCAGAACAAGCACAGTGTCGTTGGTGCTCATATCGCCATCGACTGTGATGCGATTAAAGCTCCTGGCCACGGCTTCGTTTAAGGCCGCCTGCAACGCTTTCGCGTCAATCGCTGCGTCGGTCGTTAAAAAGCAAAGCATCGTGGCATGCAGCGGGCGCAAGGCAGGCGCGGCGCCCGATTGGCTCATGCCGGGTTGAATCATGCCCGCGCCCTTGCACATGCCGCCCAGCCGAACTGTTTTGCCGCCGAGTTTAAACTCCACCGCAACTTCTTTGGGGCGGGTGTCGCTCGTCATAATCGCTTCCGCGGCGTGGCTTCCGCTGGCCAGGGAAGAACCCACAATGGCCGCAGCTTGTTCGATTCCCCTCTTCACGTTGGCCATCGGCATAGGGACGCCGATGCGCCCCGTCGAAGCAACCAAAACTTCCGCAGCAGAGATGTTCAAAGCGGTCGCAGTCAGTTTGGCCATTTGCTCGGCGTCCACGCGGCCTCTATGTCCAGTGCAAGCGTTGGCGTTGCCGGAATTTACAACCACTGCACGAGCCACACCGCGACGGACGCGCTCCACGCAAAGCCGGACGGGCGCGGCGCAGACCTGATTAGTGGTAAAAGTTCCGGCGACAGTGGCCGGCGTCTGGGAAACCAACAGAGCCAGATCGCGCTTAGGGCCTTTGTTGGAACCTTTGCCCGTGCCAAGGCGCTTGATGTCGCAAAAAACGCCCGCTGCCATGAATCCCGCCGGCGCCGTCACAGAACCGGCGATTGTGTGGAACAAAGGTTTCTTCACCAGAGAACAGGACAAAAGCGGAAATTGACCGGCGTGTCAATATGGATGGAGCCGCAGAAGGAGTTAAGGGTGTGATTAAGAGTGGGTGAGGTTGGCGATTCAACCGTCAGCCTGACTGCAGGAAGGTGGCGATCATCGTGCCAGCTTGTTCCGTAGGAACAACCGCCACAATAGGGACGACATGCAGTGGCTGTGGCGCGGTTCTGCTCGAGCGTTTCGAAAGCTTGCCGTGTTCAACGCTGTGCTCGAGCGTGAATATGGCATTCCAGCGTTCAGGGAGTCCCATTTGTCCACTGCGGATGCTTTTAACATTGCAAATCCAAGGAAGGGCTTCAGGATAGCGCCGCTTAAAACCATGGCGTCAGAGTCAATTGGGCAAGTCTTGTTTTGCCGCGGTGCCTCCGGCGGGAATGGGAAAATCAGAAATCAAATAAACCAAAAGTCAGTCCATGAAAAACCGCATTCATCAGATCGGGTCGTTCGCCATTCTGGTCGGCGCCATCTTAATGATTACCTTATCCTCCTTGCGCGCGCAGACCTATACTTGGGCGGATAACGCGCAGGGCCAGGTCTATCTGGCTTGCCCTGATTGTGACGGCGGCACCAACACCTGCTACTATTATTACCCGTCCAACTCTCTTTGGTACCAGTCCGCCCAAACGAACAGTGGCTGCAACGGACTGGGAACAGTGATGGTCGAACCGAGCAATTGGGACCCGGCCCCGCCCCTCGGGATTTATCCCGGTGGTCCAGGGGCCGTCGGTGTGGATGTGGTCCTTGGCCCGCCAGCCAATACTTTACTGGATGAACCCGTGATCCTCACCAGCCTGACGATTGAATCCAACGGAGGCCTGGCCATATTCTCCGCCGGCGGGGTGACCGTCAGCAACCTGGACATTCAAGGCGATGGCGGCATTGGCAATGGCGGCGGTTGAGGCGGCGGCCCTTACGTGAACATCGTCCCGGGCGGAACGCTGACCAAATCCGGCGGCGCTGGCACCTTCGGTTTTGAAGGTCCGCCTTTCGGCGAATTTGTTGAGCTGGCGGCGGAAGACTTCAATATTGTGGTCATGTCCGGCACACTCGCTTTGCCCACAGGAGCCGATGGCCGTCTGACTGGCGGAACATTCTCCCTTTCAAATAACACCACGATGCTCTTAACCGTGGACAGCAACGCCCAACCCGTGCTTACGGAAACCATCTCCGGCGTTGGCGAAGGCACCGTGCTGATGAATATTGGATTTGTCAATTGTGCCGGTTACGATTTCAGCGGCAACTATCATTCGGGTTTGACACTCAATTTCCCGGGAAACATGTTTCAGTGGGCGGGTGGCCAGTTCATAGACGCGACATTGACCAATATCGGCGTTTTCAATCTCACCAACACGACCGGGCTTTACGGCACCTACTTTTACAACAGCAGCACGCTGAATTTGGCCGATCACAGCAGCCTCAACAATGCTGGTACGATCTACAACAATACCGGCGGCACGTTCAATATGGGCGTCGATTCCAGCGTCTCGGACGCCGGATACTATTTCAATAATTATGGATTGCTCAAAATAACCGCCGGCGCGGCCTCGGCGCAAATAGATTCAATCTTCCGTAACTACGGCGGGACCGTGGAAGTGGATAGCGGTGCGCTGACGTTTACTGCGGCCAGCGTGGACTACTTCAGCAATGCGACGTTTATCGTCGAAAGCGGGGCGGAACTGGATCTTAGCATTGCGAACGGAATTTTTACGAACGACAATACAGAGATTGAAGGCATCTTGACTGGATCAGGCGGCGGCACAGTGTTGGTGAATGGCGGCACGGTTTATTCCTATGATCAAGCCACGCTGAATTTCCCCGGCTCCATGTTCCAATGGCAGGGCGGCAACCTTGGTGGCCAGGGCACCTTTCTCACAAATATAGGCACCATCAACATTAGCGGCCCCGTCGGCCTGCCTGGCCAGCAGATTGCCAATAACGGAACCATCATCCAAAGCGGGACAGGCAGCATCGGCGACGCTTCAGGCTACCTTAACAATAACGCCGCCGGGGTTTATCAAATTCAAAATGACAATGGCGTGGCCGTAAACATCTTCAACAACTACGGTCTCTTGGAAAAAACGGGCGGCAGCGGCACGTCCGTCATTAGCGGGGCATTTAATAATTCGGGAATGATTCAACCCGGCACCGGCTCATTTTTGTTCACTGGCGGCGACTTCAGTCAAATCGCAGGCACGCTGCAAATCACCCCTTCATTTTCATTTGGTCCCAACCTGCCGACTTACCAGTACGGCGGCACGATCACGGGAGTGGGCACGCTGGGGGGCGCGGCCATCAACAACGCTGTGTATGTGCAAGGGGGAACGCTGGCGCCCGGCAACCCGTTCGGCGCGCTCAACGTTCCCGGCGGAAGCGGCATCGACCTGGAAAGCGGCGCGACTTTCAGCGTCCTTGTGGGCGGTTCCAACCTGTTCAGCCAACTGGTCGTCAGCAACGCAGCTTCGCTCAACGGCACGCTTAATGTGACACTTACCAATGGTTATGTGCCCACCGCCGGCGCCCAATTCCAAATTATCTCCTGCAACGGTCTGGGCGGCTCCAGTTTTTCCACCCTGAACGTTCCGGAAGGCCTTTCCGTCAGCTACAGCAACAACGGCGTCTTTCTATCGGTGCCCGTGCCTGTGGCGGCGCAGCTTCTTTCCCCGCAAATTACCGCGGGGAACCTCAGTTTCAGTTTCGAGACTGTCAATGGCGAGAGTTACACCGTGCAACAAACCACCAATCTCGCCACGACGAACTGGAATTTCTGCACCAACATCACCGGCAGCGGTTCGATCTACAATTTCACCGTGCCCGTGACCAACAGCCTCCGCGCGAATTTCTTCCGTGTCCGTGAACCGTAATTTTCCCGGCGGAACAAGCTTTCAGGAACTTTCCCGCTGGCCTGGATCTCGGAACGTCGAGCGATGGGCCACTTTGAATCTCCAGTAAACAAATTTAGTGGATTGACCAAGTCAGGGTGCGCAATCAATACTTTTGATCGTCGTTTGAAGCTGAAATTTCACGTTTCCTAAATCTTATGTCAAAGACATTCTTCGCTGTCTTGTTAGGTGGCGTCATCCAATCTTTAATCGCGGTCTCATCAATTGGAGCTTGCGATCCCCCGGCCTCGGGCCTGGTGAGCTGGTGGAAAGGTGAAGGCAACGGCAGTGACAGCACCGGCATCAACAACGGCACATTGTCGCCGAGCGGCGCCAGTTATGCCCCCGGCATGGTTGGGCAGGCTTTCCGTTTCGACGGCACCAACGGCTACGTCCAGATTCCTGATTCTCCCACACTCAAGCCCACCAACCTCACCGTCGAGGCATGGGTCTGGCTCGATCCGAGCCTGCCTTCCAACAACGGCGGCGAACAGATCGTGTTCAAGAAGAACCCCCAGTCCGCGTGGTTTGAAGGTTATAGTCTTTTGAAAGTAACCGTTGCCAACGGGGACGGGACATCCTCCGACGAGTTCGAATTCGTGGTTTCGAGCGGCAGC
>Ga0182024_10007263_pt1 | contig 23941 bp, 20 predicted proteins | sample P32metaG_FD_120480 | JGI IMG/M metagenome (GOLD analysis project Ga0182024, IMG submission 120480) | Permafrost microbial communities from Stordalen Mire, Sweden - P3-2 metaG (Illumina Assembly) | ecosystem: Environmental > Terrestrial > Soil > Wetlands > Permafrost | place: Sweden: Stordalen... | reverse complement strand
CGGCGCTACCACCGGAATGCCGGGAGGCCGTGAAAAACCAGAGGACCGCCGCGGCGTGACCACCAAAGGCGCAACTTCAAAAAGCGTCAGCGAGGGATGAGGTCGAAAGTCCTCGCTCGCGCTCGGGGCTGGTGCACGCGCTCAATCCCCGAACATCTTCAGGATGGCGTCGGCCACGAACTTGTTGCCGGCGTCGTTGAGGTGAACGCGATCAACGGTCAGCACGCCGCTTTCCTTGTTGTCGGCGTTGTGCTCCTTCTCGTAGGCCTGAAAGTCCTTTCGCAGATCGCAGACCGGCACTTTCAGGTCCTTGGCCACGGCCCGGCTGACGTCCGCGTAAGCGTCCAGCTTCGGGTCGTTGACCTCGGAGCCGTCGTTCTTCTCGCCGATGACGCTCGGCGTACACAGGATGACGCGGGCGCCGGCGTCCTGGCAGCGTTTGATCACGTCGCGCAGGCCGGCCTCGTACTTCTCCTTCGACGTGCCCTGCGACGGGTCCTTCTCGCCGTGCCACACGTCGTTGATGCCGATGTAGACGACCACGACCGTCGGCTTCTTCGACAGCACGTCGCGCTCCAGCCGCTTCTGGATGTCGGGAACTTGGTTGCCGCTGACACCGGCGTTGATGACCTCAATGTCGAGGTCCTTGTGCTTCTCCTGCAAGGCGTTTTTGATGAGCGTGACATAACCCTTGGGGCCGGCGCCGGCCTGGGTGATGGAGTCGCCGAGGAAGACGACGCGGTCGCCCTTCATGAGCGCCACGGGCGGCGCCTCCGCGGCGGAGGCCGACGCGGCGACGGCGGCCAGGAAGGCCACGGCGAAGACTGGACGGCAGGCTCGAAACATGGGAGGATCGCTCCGGGGTGAAGGTTCGGTGGGACCGACGAGTTTGAACCATAACAGCCGGCGGCGGCGTTGTAAACAAGTTGCCGTCCGGCCGCGCAAGTTTCCCGGCGCGCGGCGTTTCCCATGCGGGAGGCGAGGCCGCCTCCCGGATCGCTTTTGACGAAAGGGTGACACGGCATGACCCGTCCATCGCAAACCGCCGACCGGGCGACGCCTCCGCCGCTAGCGGAACTGTTCGCGGAATACCTCAAGGGCCAGACGGCCGCGCAGGCCGTGGGCCTTGGGTTCGCCGAACCGGACGGCGAGGTCGAGCCGTATGAGTCCGTGCCGGTGCAGCCGGTCGATCCGGCCCTGGCGTGGACCGACGCCCATGCCGCCGCCGGGCATTTCCAGACGGTTCAAACGAATTGGACGACGCCGCCCGACTGGCCGGTGCTGGTCGCGGCGCAGGAGCCGGCCGTGGCCCTGACGTTCAGCCTCGGCAACTTCCCGCAGATGGTCCGCAACCTGCACCCGCTGCTTGCCGGCGGCGATCTCACCGCCCTCCGTGCCGACCCGGCTTGCGGCGCGCCGGCGGCCGCCCTCGTGGAATGGGCGCGGACGGAAGCGGGGTATCCGCGGACGCTCCTCGCGGCCGGCGTTCTCCGGCTGGCGCGACAGTTCGATGCGGCCGCCGATTTGCTGAAGAGCCAACCGCCCGCGGAATGGAAGGCCGCCCACGCCAACGAAGTAGCGGCCCTGGCCTGGCGCCGCGGCCGCGCCGATGAAGCCGCCGCCTTGTGGCAAAAGCAGCCCGAGAGCGTGCCGGTCCTGTTCAATCGCGGCATGGCCGCCCTGTTCCTGGGCGACGCCGTGACGGCCCACGAGGCGCTGACCCGGGCCGCCGCCGCCCTGCCGGAGACCGGCGCCTGGCACCATTTGGGCCGGCTCTACCTGGCCCTGGCCGCCGCGCGCGGCTGAAACCACCAAATCGAACCCGAGATGTCCGCGGGGCCGCGACCGTGAGGGGGCGGGAAGGTTCCTGACCTTCCCGCCCCCTCACGGTCGCGGCCCCGTCTCTATTCGGGACGCCTCGCACAAAAATCGGAAAATAATTGAAGGTCCGGTCTGTCTCCTGGCAGTATAAAGGAGAGGGACAAGGCGCATGGCAAACGGCCTCCTTCAATCCGTAGTGCGGTTCATTCGCACAATCGGCGCCCCGCAAGGCGGCGACGCGGCGGACGGTTCGCCTCCGCGCCGCTTCACGGCGGAGCGCGATGAGACGGCCTTCACGGCTGGTGCGCCGCCACGGCCCGTTTGTATAGGGCCTTTGCCGGCGGATGCTGCGCTGCGAGCAGGACGCGGAGGACGCCTTTCAAAACGTGTTCCTGTTGCTGGCGCGCAAGGCCGGCTCGATCCAAAAACGGACCCTGCTGGCCGGCTGGCTGTACGGGGCCGCCTGCCGCATCGCGGCCCACGCCCGCGCCGACGCCGCACGCCGTCGGGGACGGGAGGCGCTGGCGGAGGCCGGGCGCCCCTCGGGCGATCCCGCCGTCGAGGCGGCCGTCCGGGAGCTGAGCGCCGTGCTGGATGAGGCGGTCGGCCGTTTACCTGAGCGTTACCGTAGTCCGATTGTCCTTTGCCACGTCGAGGGGCGAACGCGAGACGAGGCCGCGCGCCGGCTGGGGTGTTCGCCGCGGACGCTGCAACGCCGCCTGGAGAGGGGCCGCGCCTTACTGCGCGCCCGACTGGGCGGCCGCGGCGTGACGCTTTCGGCCGCCCTCGCCGCCCCGGCCCTCTGGGGCCGGCCGGTGGAAGCGGCCGTGTCGGCCCGGCTCGCGTCCGCCGCCGTTCAGGCCGCCGTCGCGGGCCCATCGATCACGGCGCTTTCCGGCATAGCCGGCGCCACGGCCGGCCGCGCGGTGCGTACGTTCCTTCTGACCCGCACGCGGGTCGCGCTCGGACTGCTGGCCGTCGCTTGTCTCGGGGGTTCGGGCGTGAGCATCGCCTGCTACGGCGCCGCGAAGCGAATCCCCCAGATGTCTCCGTCCGCTGAGGTGAATCGGCAGGCCGCCGCGCCCGACCTCCCGGCGGAACCGCCAAAGGGAGACGTGTCCGTGCCGATTGACCCAAAGCTTCTCGCTAAACTGGCTGAACAGCTGCGGAGCAAGAACTGGGACGAGCGTTCCGCCGCCCTGACGGCCCTGGAGAAGCTGGTCCCGGAGAAGGGGGCCGGAAAGATGGATTTCCGGCCGGTGATCGAGCCTCTCTTCGACAACTCCGGCTGGGGCGGGATAGCCGAGGAAGATGCGCACAGGGCCGAGGAGCTAATCGTGCGCATCGGCGGACAGTCGGCGCCGACCCTCCGCCGGCGCCTGAATTCGCCCGATGAACCCCACCGCAACGTCGCCGTCAAGCTTTTGGTGCGCGTCGAGCCGCCCGGTCCCGGCCTGACGGAACTGCTGCGGCCGCTGCTGGCGGACGGGGGCGACGTCCGCCGCGCGGCGATCCAGGGGCTGGGGGCGCAAGGGCCGGCGGCGAAGGCGGCGATTAGCGATCTGGAAAAGGAAAGCACCGGCCCGAACCGGATTAACCGGGTGATGGCCTGCGTCGCGCTGATCCACATCGCCGGCCCGTCAGAGAAACGAGTCGGCGCCCTGGCGGACCTCCTCCGTCTGAAGAAGGACCCGGACGACGAGGCGGCCGTATACGCGGCGATGGAACTCGGTAAGCTGGGCCGACAGGCGCGATCGGCCGTCCCGCAGCTCCTGGCCGCATTGAAGTATCCCGACGTGCGCTACGCGGCGGCCGATGCGCTCGGCCCGGTCGGCGCGGACCCAGACAAGGCGGTCCCCGCGCTGCTCGCCATGCTCAAGGACGAGCCGGAACGCGGGGGGCGTCTCGCCGTGGCCGGGGCGCTGGGCGCCCTGGGGCCGGCGGCCGCGTCGGCCATCCCCGCCCTACGCGAGTTGCTGCGGGACGACGGGGGCAGTGGGTGGCGGGTGGCCGAGGCGATCGGCAAAATCGGCGGGCCGGACGCCGTGCCCGCGCTCGTTGAGGCGCTGGAGAGCAAGGACGACAGCGTTCGCTATACGGCGATCAAGTGGCTCGGCAATCTGGGCGGCGCGGCCGCGTCGGCTGCCGGGGCGCTGGAAAAGGCGCGGAAGGACGACCCTCAAGAATCGAACCGCAAGGCTGCCGCCGGGGCGCTGAAAAAAATCATGGGACGCCCCTTGTAAACCGCGCAGCCCCACGTCAGTACGAGGGCGGTGGTCCGGTCCATCAAGGACCGGACGCCGCCGCCCCCTACCTAGCGCAGTAGCCACTTCGCCGCGTCGTGCGCCGCCCCGTGGTCGTCCGCCGCGAACTTGTCCGGCGTCCCGGCCGCCGCGTATGCGGCCTTCATCCAGTGGCCCATGCCCGTGCCGTGGTAATTATAAAGGTACAGTTCCCCCGGCACTGCCAACGCCGCCAGCGCCGGCAGGCCGCCGTACTTCAGCGCCCCCGGCAGCATCATCGGGTCGTCCGTCGTCGTCACCTTCTCGAAGCGGAAACCGTGTACGTCCGCCGCCGTCCGGGCCACGGCGTCGCCGCACAGCGCCCGCGCCAACATCACCCACGGCCCCGCCTCCTCAAAACCGACAAGATCGACCTGTTTCGTCTTCTCATGGCCGCGGACGTAGGCCACGGCCGTCAGGATGTCGTGGACGCGCTGGGCCAGCAGAGGCCGGTTGTAGCCGAAGGTGAAGCCGGCGAATTTCGCATCGACCGAGGGCGGCTTGTCCAGCGAAAGCTCGCCGACGTCGTACACGTCCACGGCGAAAATGCCGGCCCCCTTGTCCACGATCGCCGCGGCCTCGGGGACGAGCTTGCCGTCCTTGAACAGGCTCGATTTGCCGGCCGGGTGGACCCAGACGACGACCGTGCCGTTGAAGTTCGCCCGGCAGAGGCCGACGGCCGGCACCTGCTCCCCCGTGCCCTTCCGGCCCAGCAAGTAACGCCGCGAGATCACGCCGTCATGCTCCTGCCGGTCGCCGACTTCCTTCGCCTCGACCTCCTCCGGCTTCGGCAAGTCGTCGTGGACCATCACGCGCAGGGCGCCGCCGATCACGCGGCGGTATTCGTCCAAGCCCTTGGCGTCCGTCGGCCGCAGCGCCTCGATCTGCTTGTCGGAAGCCTCCGTCATGAGTTGCCGCAGGCGGGCCGCGTTCACGGCATCCTTGGGCAACGGGTGCTGCTCGTCGTACACCGAAAGCTCCTTCGGCGGGACCGGCTCGAACGGTTTCTCGACCACGGGTCCTGGAAGGCTCAATTTGAGGTATTTATTGAACCAATTGTACATGACCGTCCGGCTGACCTGGTTGTAGTTGTGCTCGAACTGCGGGAAGACCTTGGCCTCGACGCGGCCCTCGGCGCCGTAAAGCTTGTACAGCGCCTTGAGCGGCGGCAGGCCTTTTTCCTCCACGTGCTCCGTCCAGTCGTGGGCGCCGGTCATGCCCAGCGGCTTCGGCGCGAACAGGCCGGCCAGCTCGACGTTGCCGGTAAACTGCCGCAAATACGAGGCGTTCTCGCAGACGCAGCCGCCCTGGTACTCGGTGGACACCATCACCGCCGGGAACGCCACCGTCGGCCGGTCGTCCACGGCGCAGAGGATTAAGGTTTGCGTGGCGCCGCCGCTGGCCCCGGTCACGCCGATCCGCGTCGGGTCCACGTCCGGCAGCGACAACAGGAAGTCGAGCGACCGGATGCTGTTCCACGTTTGCAGGCCCATGAAACTCTGGCCGCGCAGCGCCGCCACGGCGTCGGTGAAGCCTTCGCGATGGGTGAGGACCGTGCTGTCGGCGTAGCCGACCATGTCGTAGTGGAAGACGACGCAGCCCATGCGGGCCAGCATGGCGCAGCGGGCCTGGATCGGGTAGCGGGCGCGCTCCATGTCCGACTCGGCCTTGATCTCGATCTGCTTCTTGGCGACCTTCTCGCCGGCGTCGTAAAAGCGGCCGTCCTTCCAGTGGCCGTGCGGACAGAGGACGCCGGGCAGTTTGCCGGTCTTGCCCTTGGGCCGGTAGAGGTTGCCGCTGACGTAGTGACCCGGCATGGAGGCAAAGAAGACTTTTTCGATCGTGTATTCGTCGCGGTCGATCTTGCCGTGGATGACGGCGTTGAGCGGCGTCTTTTCGGGCATCGGCCACAGCCCCTCGGCGACGAGGACCTGTTGGCGCAGCGCCTGACGGCGGGCGTCCCATTCCTTGAGCGATGTGGGGGCGGTGAAGTCGAAATCCTTGTCTTCGAGGGCGCGGACCTTGCCGATGCGGGCGTCTTGCGGCTTCTGGCCGTCGGGCAGGACGCGCGTCGGGTCGGCGTCGGCCGCGTGGGCCGCGACGGACAGGGCCAGGAGTAGGACGATGGATGATGCCAGCGGCTTCATGGGTTTCCTCCGCGGGGTGCATGAGGGACGGCGATGCAAGGCAGGCTAAGGCGCCGGGCCTGCCGCGTCAACGATTTGGGTGGTGTGCGGCCGGGCCGGACAAGGCCGGTCCCCTGCTTTTCTAACGCCCCCTTGACCCGCCCGGCCTTCCCGGCGAAGAATAAAGCGTGTCGCCCCACGCCCGCCGTGCCACGCCGCCGAGGACCGTCATGGCCGCCGAGGACCGCCCGCAACTTCGCTCCCACCTGGCCGCCACTCCCGAAGACCAAAGCCGACGCCGCTTCGTCGTTCACGACCTGTTGCGCCTCACCCGCGCCATGCTCCCGCTGGGCGTCCTGGAATTGCGCTGGCTGCAACTGTTCGACGGCTCGCGCACCGTGCGGGAAATCCAGGCCGAGGCCATGCGCCAACTCGACGGCCAGCTCATCCCGCTGGAAGTGTTCACCCGTCTTGCGTCGTCCCTCGACCAGGCCATGTTTCTCGAAGGGCCGCGCTTCCGCGCCCGCGTGGACGACCCGATCCGTCAGCCCGCCTGCGTCGGCGCCTACGAGGGCGACCCCGACGCCCTACGCCGCCAGCTCGAACGGCTCTTCACCGGGCCGGGCGGCCCGGGCCTGCCCGGCGCGGCGCGGCCCGACGGCCGGCTGACGGCGCTGCTGGCGCCGCACATCGACTACGCCCGCGGCGGCCGCACCTACGCCTGGGGATACAAGGAGTTAGTGGAGCAAACGTCGGCGTCCCTCTTCGTCGTCGTCGGCACGTCGCACTACAGCGGCCACCGCTTCTCGCTGACGCGCAAGCACTTTCAGACGCCGCTCGGCGTCGCCCCGACCGACCAGACCTATATCGACCGGCTGGTCAAGCACTACGGCGACGGCCTGTTCGACGACGAATGGATGGCCCACTTCCCCGAACATTCGATCGAATTGGAAGTGGTGTTCTTACAGTATCTGTTTGAGGGCAAACGGCCGATCCGCATCATGCCGCTGGTGGTGGGTTCGTTCCAGGACGCCGTGCAGGAGGGGGCCGCGCCGACCGGACGGGAAGACGTGCGGCGAATGGTCGAGGCGTTGCGGGCGGTGGAGCGCGAAACCAAGGAGCCGATCTGTTACATCATCAGCGGCGACCTGGCCCACATCGGCCCCAAGTTCGGCGACGCCCATGAGGCGGCCGGCCCGTGGCTGGACCGAAGCCGCGAGCGGGACCAGGCGATCCTACGCCAGGCCGAGGCGGCCGACCCGGCCGGCTACTTCCGCGTTATCGCCGAGGAGGGCGACGGTCGCCGAATCTGCGGCCTGCCGCCTACGTATACCGTGTTGGAGGCGATCCGTCCCGGTGCCGGCAAGGTGCTGCACTACGACCAGTACGTCCACCCGCGCGGCCACGAAAGCGTCAGCTTCGCCAGCGTGGGGTTTTATCGCTAAATCGGTCGCATAACGATGCCAGAAACGCCGTTCTTTGCCTGCGCCCGTGTACTGCGCGTCCTGGCCGACCCGGCCCGGCTGCGCATCATCGAGCGGTTGCTCGCGGGGCCGCTGGCCGTTTGCGAACTCGCGGCAACCCTCGGCGCCCGGAAGGTCAACGTCTCGCACCACCTCGGAATACTCCGCCGGGCGGACATCGTGTGCGCCGACAAACGAGGACGCTTTTCGATCTACCGGCTCAACCCGTCCGTTCACCGGCGCGTCGGCCGCGGCAGGGAGTGCCTGGACATGGGCTGCTGTCGGCTGGTGTTCGCCTCCGCATGACGGCAGGCGGTCAACGGCCGCCCGGCTCCTGGTGGTCGATGTCGAAGTGTTCGGCCCCGGCGATGCGGGCGGCGTCCAGCGCCTTGACGAACAATTCGTAAGGGGTTTTCTCGTCGCCGCGGAAGGTGACGGTGCGATCGCGCGAGCGCGCGAGCAGCGGCCTCAGTCGGTCGGCCAACCGGTCGGGGTCGGCCGATTCGCCGTTAAGGAAGAACTCGCCCCGGTCGTTAACGCTTACGAGGATTTCCGGGTTCGGCGCCGGGTCCCGCGTGGCGGCTTGCGGCAGGGTCAGCTGGATCATGGGCGATTGAAAGGCCGCCCCCACCATGAACACGATGAGCAGGGTGAATACGCAGTCGATCAGAGGCGTCATGTCGATGTGCGGCGTCAGTTGGCGACGGCGGAATCGGGGTAGGGCGGTTTTCATTCGGCCCCCTTGCCGGCCGGCGCCTTGGCCGCGCCGTTTTCCGGGGCGTCGGTTCGCGCCGCCTTGCCCGTCCACTCCTTGAGGTAGGACGCCATCCACTCCATTTGCAAAGCCGTCAGGTTCACCCGACCGCTCAGCCAGAAGTAGGCCATCAGGCACGGGATGGCGATGGCCATGCCGAAGGCGGTGTTCAGCAGCTTCTGCCAGATGCCGACCGCCAAGTCGGTTGCCTGGACCTGCGAGCCTTTGAGGTCGATCTGGTAAAAGGCGTTCATCAGTCCCAATACGGTGCCGAGCAGGCCGAGCAGCGGCGCCACCTGCGCCAGCAAGCCCAACCAGTTCAGCCGGCGCTCCAGCCCGGCCACCATCTGCGACGCCTCGCGCGCCACGACCTCCTCGCGCAGCTCCGGCGGGCTGTCGAGGTGTTCCAAATAAACGGCCGCCGTCCGTGCCACGGGGCCGCGCATTCGCGCCAGGTCCGTCCTCGCCTGGCCGATCTTGCCCGCCTTGACCAGTGCCTTGAGCCGATCGACGAGCCGGTGAAAGCGCACGCCGCCCCAGATGATTACGGCCGATCGCTCCAGGATCAGCGCCAGGCCGAGGATCGAGCAGAAGAGCAGCGGCCACATGACCACGCCGCCCTTGAAGAACAATTCGGTTAGGCTATGTCCCCACATCGGCCGACGGGCCTCTTGGAAAAGGGAAGGCCAGAGGGACGGCGCCGCCGCCGTCCCGTGCGCCCCAGGAGAATTGCAAAGTCGCCTGCCGTCGCCGTAAGTCCTTGAGCGATGGTCGGGAGGCCACGATCACTTAACGACTTAGGGCGTGCCAAACGGACTTTGCAATTCTCCTGCGTGCGCCCCTCCACTAGTTGACGTTGTAGCCCGCCCTATTTATTCTGAAAGAGGTTTGAATGTTCTTTTCCACGCGGCGGAGGATGATGGGATGCTCGGCATCGTCGGCCGCCACGGGTTTGCCGTCATGGTGGCGATCAGCGTTGCGGCTCACGCCGCCGTCGCCGTCTGCTTCAGCCTGGACGAGAGCGAACCGCCTGTCGCCCTGCCGTCGTTCATCGGCAAGGCGTCGATGTCGATCCGCGCCTCCCGCGCAGCCCGGCCGCGCGTGATCGGCGACGGCGGCGCGGTGCTGAAGACGGAGCAGCACGCGGCCGCCGATCCCAAACCGCCTACGCCCGTCGCGGATCGAAAGGACGACGTTCACCCCGCCGAACCCGCGCCCGTAGCGACTCCGCCGGCGGCCGCCCCGAACCCCACAAAAAAGCCGTCCCACAAGCCGGCGCCCGCTCCCCTGGAAAGCCCCATCAAGCGAGCGCTTTCCGAGTGGGCCTCGCGCTTTCCTCCGCCGCCCAAGGCACCCGCGCCGTCGCCGGAAAAAATCCTCCCACCGGAAGCGGATTACGCCGCCGTCGACGCGCCGGCCCTGCCAATCCACGTTCCGGAGAAGCCGCCCGCGCCGACGCCGCTCCCGCCGCGGCCGAAAACCGAAGTCCCTCGCGCCGAGGCGAAGCCGGCAGCCGATGCCCCGGCGTCCGTGCCGAAGCCGGCGCCGGCGGTCGTTCCCGCACTCCCTCTCAAGACAACGGACCCGACCCCTGCCGGGCCGACCACGACGCCGGCTAAGGATCAGGACGTGCCCGCCAGCAACCGTCCACCGACCGGTCTCACCCCCGGAAGCCCGGCCGTGCGCGGGACGGAAAACGCGAAGGAGATCGCCGACGAGGCTTCGGCGCCGTCCGGCGGCTCCGTCGGCTCGGAAGGGGTGGAAGCCGACGGCCTGCCGGTGGGCCTGGCGGTCAACCCGCCGCCGCCTTACCCGCCGGACGCCCTGGCCGCAGGACTGGAAGGACGGGTCGTCCTCTGGGTCAAAATCGATGCAACCGGCAGGGTCTCGGCTATCCACGTCCATGAGTCCAGCGGCGTGGACTCTCTGGACCGGTCGGCCCTGAACACGATCCGGCGCTGGCAATTCCGTCCCGCCACCCGACGCGGCTCCCCCGTGCCGTTCGAGTTCCTCAAGCCCGTCTCCTTCAGCATCGCCGGTCGTTGATGGTTCCATGGGCCTCGTTCCCGGCGACGGCCGCGCAACCCGCACGCCTTGCCCGGAATCGCGCACGATCGCCGGCCGGCCCTGTCCTTCTAATGTTTGTTAGAGTGTTCCATCTATTCCGCCCGGCTTGCCGCTTATCCCGGAAAGCCGGACATTCCCGACATGACCGGCCTGCCGGATTTCTCCGATAACGGGAGTAATGGGGAAGCGCCGGACGTGCGGGCTTCCGCCCGGTCGGTTCATACGACCCGACCGGACCCCCACCGGGGCGCCGCTCCGCAAGCGCGTACCGGAAGGACCCACCTCGAAGGAACGAGGGCTCTCATGCGCATTCGTAAGCCGATCATCCGGCGGTCCCTGTGCGCCGCCGCCTTGGGGCTGGCGGCCGGTGCCGGGTGGATGCAGCCCGCGCGGCTGCTCGCCCAGCCGCCCGCCGCCACGACCAACCCGCCCACCTTGCCGGAAACGAAGGTCGAAGCCAATCCGCCCAGCACCACCCCTTCCACCAATCCGCCTCCGCCCAACACGGGACAGAACCCGTTCGACCAGGGACAGGGACCCGGCAATGGACAGGGAACCGGACAGGGGACCGGGGCCGGCTCCGCTCCCGTCTCCGCGGGCGGCCTCTTCGGCTCCACGCCCGCCGACGGCTACCGCGCGACGACGTCCACCACCGCCACCCTAATCGACGCCCCCAACCTGAACATCCCGGCGGCGGTTGACGTGGTGCCGAATGCCCTGTTCACCGACCAGCAGGCGACGCGCTTTGTCGACATCCTGCGGGACATTCCGTCGGCGACCTTCCTCGGCGACACCCACATGCCGGACTCCATCACCTTGCGCGGCTTCGAGGTGACGAACCACGATTACCGCTGGAACGGCTTCTTCGACCCGTCGTTCGCCCCGCGCGACGTGGCCAACGTGGATCGCTTCGAGATCCTTAAGGGGCCGGCCTCGTCCCTCTACGGCTATGGCCAGCCGTCCGGCGTCGTCAACCTCATTACCAAGAAGCCGCAGGCCGACGAGGCGGTCAACTTCGACGTGCAATTCGGCAACTACGGCCTTGTCCGCCCGACCGTGGACGCCACGGGAGCGCTGGACGACGAGGGCCGTCTGTTGTTCCGGATCAACGCGGCGTATCAGGACCAGGACAGCTTCCGCGATTTCGGCTTCGACGAGCGGACCTTCGTGGCCCCGGCCTTCACCTGGGTGATCGCCGATGACACGGCCTTGACCATTGAGGGATCCTACCTCAACGACCGGGAGCACTTCGACACGGGGGTCACCGCCCTCAACGGCGCGATCGACCCGATCCCGATCTCCCGTTCCCTGAACGAGCCGACCGACTTCAACCGCTACTGGGACTACAAGGCGTCGGCCGTCCTGACGCACCGCTTCGAGGGCGACTGGACGGGCCGCCTGGGCGTCTTCGGAACCTGGTACGGCAACGATTCCATGGTGGCGGCCCCCGTGTTGAACCTCGGCGTGCCCCTCGCACCCGGCACCCCGCCGCTGGCACCGGCGGGCACGGTGGCGCGCGAGGAGGAGGCAATCCCGACGAACAACGAGCAGTATTACTCGATCGTTGGCGACCTCGGCGGGACCGTAACCACCGGCTCGATCCAGCACAAGGCGGTGGTCGGCACGGAACTCGGCTTCTACACGACCCAATTCGGCGCGCTGACTTCGGACCCACTGCCGCTGGTTCAGACGCCGTTCTTCCCGTTCCCGCTCCCCATCCCGTCGTCGCCGATCAACATCAACAGTCCGATGTATGGCGGCCCCACGCCGGCGCTTCCGGGCAGCGACACGGCCTTCATCAACCAGCAGCGCTACGGATTTTACGCCGAGGACCTGGCCGACTGGAACGGCGTGGTCCAGGTTCTGGCCGGCGTCCGCGGCGACGTCGTCAGCACGGACTTCACGCGGAGTCAAGTCGCCGTCTTCGGCGGTCAGAACATCGACTCTTTCGGGCCGATCACGACCGACGAGATGGACTACCGCACGACGCCGCGCATCGGCCTGGTGGTCCAGCCGGTCAAGGACGTGTTGTCGCTGTACACGACCTACAGCCTGTCGTTCGACCCGCCGACCGGCGCCATCTTCGCCAACCCGACGCCCTTGCGGCCTGAAACGGGGCAAATCATCGAGGGCGGCTTCAAGGCCGACCTGCTGGACAAGCACCTGACGGTGACGGCGGACGGCTATTACATCGTCAAGAACAACGTGGTCACCCAGGAGAGCGTGCTGTTCGCCACGCAGATCGGCGAGCAGCGCAGCCAGGGCTGCGAGGTGAGTGCGACGGGCAAACTGACGGACGAGTGGAGTATCGTGGCCAATTACGCCTACACCGACTCGCGCATCCTGAAGGACGACGACCCGACCCTGGTCGGCACGCGCTTTCGCGGCGTGCCCTACAACAACTTCAATGTCTGGACGCGCTACGACGTGATCCACACCAAGTCTGAGACGCTGGGGGCGGGGCTGGGCATGGTGCTGGAAACCGGCCGCGAGGGCGACCTGGCAAACACGTTCGAGTTGCCGGGCTTCACCCGCTGGGACGCCGGCCTGTTCTGGCGGCAGGGGATGCTGCACGCCTCCCTCTACTTCGAGAACATTTTCGACCGGAAATATTATGCAGGCTCGGTCGATCAGTTTACCGTGTTCCCCGGCGAACCGTTCACCTTCCGCGGCACAATCGGTCTGACGTTCTAACCGCCCTACCGATCCGCAGCGACGGCAAAGGGTTCATCTGTGCCCTGGCTGTCACTGCGGATCGGCTTCACTCGCGTGACGACCTGGCGCCGATTTCAGGCGGCCCGCGCCCGATCCGCCGGTTCGACCAGCGCCAGGGAAGTCGCCGCGAAGCTGCGAACGCCTTCGTCCGCGTCGGCCAGCGCCGCCCGCAGCGCCGGGATCGCCGCCGTCGCCGCCGCGCCGAACTGTCCCAGGGCCACGGCCGCCCGGCGGCGCACCCCTTCCTCGACGTCGCGCAGCGCATCGGCCAGCGCGGGGACCGCCTTGCGGGAATCCGGGGCGAGGTCGCCCAGCACCAACGCGGCCATCTTGCGCACCACCGGCCGTTCGTCCTTGAGGGCGGCGGCCAGCGCGTCTTCCAGACGACGCCCCGCCCGGCCCAGGCGGACGAGATCGACCGCCGCGTGGACCCGTTCCAGGCGATCCGAATGGGCGAGCCGTTCGATAAGGTCTGCAACGTCAGCCATGCCGCGGGATGGGGACATAGTCGTTCCGCCTCCGTGTCGTCGGCGGTCGCGGCGCACCCGGCGCGGCGAGTCGTCCGACGGGGCGGGACCATAGCAAGCGGCCGCGACGCGGGCAAGACCGCCTGAAGGCGCCGCCCTTGCTGCCCCATTCGGAGGCTGATAGCCTACCCCAATGACTCCCACCCACGACTCACCCCGCTGCGATCAACCCTGCGCCCTGGCGTGTCCGGACGTCTGCCCGCTGCACGCCCCGGCCGCCCTGCCGCCCATCGACCTGGACGACGCCCTGCAACGCTTCGACCGCGAAGCCGTTCGCGGCGTCTGCGACACCGGCCGCTACAAGATGCCCTATTACGTCTGGGGCGAAGGTCCGCCGCTGGTGTTCGTCCACGGCGCGATGGACTCCAGCCGGGCGTGGGTGATGCCGATTTCACGGCTGTCGGCCCATTTCCGCTGCGTCGCCTACGACCTGCCCAACGGCCGCGACGACGGCGCCCGCCTCGGCCGCCACACCCACGCCGACCTCATCGCCGACTTCTTCGCCCTGCTGGACCACCTCAACCTCGCGCGCAGCTACGTCTTCGCCTCGTCGTTCGGCTCGACCGTCGCGCTGCCGGCGCTGCGCGAACGGCCGGAACGCCTGCCGCGGGCCGTGCTGCAAGGCGGCCTGGCGCTGCGGCCGTTGCGGCGGCTGGAGCGCTTCCTGGCGCGCGTCGGCTGGTTCCTGCCGGGCACGACCGGCCGGCTGCCGCTGCGCGAGAAGGTGACGCTTAAAGTCAACGGCGCCGGCTTTCAGGATAAACCGGAGAGAAGGTATCACTATTTCGTGGAGGCGACGGGGCGGACGCCGGTTCGGGCGTTCGCGCATCAGGTGCTGATGCTGGACCGGCTGGACATGCGGCCGATTCTGCCCGAGGTGCGGCAGCCGGTGCTGCTGTTCTGCGGCGACCTGGATCGCGTGGTGCGGCCGATCCACGCCGAGATCCTGATGGCCGGCCTGCCGAACGCCCGCCGCGTGGTGGTCGAGGGCTGCGGCCACGTGCCGGGTTACAGCCATCCCGAGGTGCTGGCCGAGGTGGTGCGGCAGTTCCTGACGCCGCCGTCGGAGCCGCGACCGTGAGGGAGCGGGGAAGGTGCTTGAACCTCACCCCGCTCCTTCACGGTCGCGGCTCTGTTTTCTCCGCTATCGCGTCGCGCCTTCCTACCACTTGTAGCGCTGCACCAGCCCGTCAATGTAGGCGTCGTACTGGTCCGCCAACCCGCGATCCTAGATCACCCATGGGTTTTCCGCGTTGCGGGCGTTCGAGCATCCACCGTCAGACGTGTCCTGTCATCAATTTACACCATTCCATTGTTTCCCGCTTGACATGCTTCTTACCACGACGTAAGATTAAATTACGGCACAAGGAGCAAGCCATGGGACTAGACGAAGTAATCGCGAAACTGGTCGAGATTCATCGCGAATACCAGATCGGTGGTGGTCTCGACGACGCAGATCGCGTCACCCCGCATATCTGCCCGCTGGCGGACCTCAAAGAATTCGAGAGCGATTTTATCCCGGAGATCGTCCGGCGCTTGGCCCGTGAACTCGGCCAACCGCTGCCCAAAGGCGTGCGGGTCAAGAACATCTATGTGGACAAGGGGCGCAAGCTAACGATTCGAGAGATCGCCCGCAAGTTCATCGAAAAGTACGCGCCGAAGGGGTGCAGGGTATGACTGATCCTGAAGACAGCAAGCAACTGATCGCGGGCCGGCTGAAGGAGGCCCGCCAGCTGGCGGGGCTTTCCCAAGGCCAAGCGGCCAAGAAAATGGAGATGCACCGCCCTACCATTTCCGAGATCGAAGCCGGGAATCGGAATGTGACGCTGCCCGAGCTTGCCCGGTTCGCGGCGGTTTACGACGTGGACCTGGCCTGGTTGTCGGGTGTAGGGGCCGACAAGCTGGACCCGCAAGATGAGCGACTCCAACTCGCTTTCCGTGAACTCAAGAAGATCAAGCCTGCAGACCTTGATCGCTTGATGCGGGCGCTGGCGGCCTTGCGTGGGCCGAAGGAGGGGGAATGACCGTGCAGTACGCGGACCTTGCCCGAGAGGCCCTCGATAAGTCTTTGGAGGTGCGGGAGGAAGCCGGTCTCGCGTTCGGCACGCCCGTGAATGTTTACGACCTATGCGAACTGCTAAAGCCGAGAGTGCGGGTGCGGTTCGCCGACTACAGCATGGAGGGCTGCTACTGCCGATCCGACCGACCGCTGATCGAAGTGTCGGCCCTGCGGCCGCCCGGGCGGCGGGCGTTCAACACCGCCCACGAGTTGGGCCACCACGCTCTCGGCCACGCCGGCATGCGGCTCGATGAACGGATCGAAGAGGGGAAGGCGGATCCGGCGGCGGACCCGGAAGAGTACGCGGCGAACGCGTTCGCCGGGTTTCTCCTGATGCCCAAAATTGGAGTCCGCCGGGCGTTTACTTCCCGGGGGTGGGCCATCGCTGACCCCCGACCCGAGCAGATTTTCGTCGTCGCGTGTCACTTCGGCGTCGGCTACCTGACACTGGTCAACCATCTGGTATACGCCCTGCGCGAGATCCGCCTCGCCCAAGCCGAACAGCTCAGGAAGGTCCGGCTGCCGGCGATCCGGAAAGCCATGCTCGGGCCGAACTGCGGCGACCGCCTGTGGGTCGCCGACCGCCATTATGTGATGCCGACACTGGACGCCGAGGTAGGCGCCACCTTGCTGCTGCCGCCGGGCAGCCGGCCCGAATTTGACAACCTCACGCCAGCGGGTGATCTGCCGTCTGGGCACGTTTTCACCGCCATCCGCCCGGGCATGACGCGGGTTGAGGCCGACGGCGGCTGGGCCGTCACGGTTCGCATCGCAAAGTTTCAGTATTCGGGCTGGAGCACGAACCGACACCTTGAGCCAGGGGAGGACGACGATGAGTGAGCCGCAGATGTATGCATGCGACGAAACGAGCCTGGCCGTCGCCTGGGCGCGCGCTTTCCTTATGATGTCCACCCCGCCCGAGCGCGAACTGGCCCCCTTCCTGGTCAGCATCGCCGCCGGCGCGGACGGGTCGCCGGCGGAAGACGATGACCTACGCGATGCCCTCGACGCTTGCCTGGAGGAGGCCGGGTTCCAGACCGTCGATAAGGTGGCCAAGTCGATCTTCCCCCACCCTCTGTGGAGGCGGGCCAAGGGAGACCGCCACAAGCTGTACGCCGACTACCTGCAGAGTCTGCCCGATTACGTGGCGATGGAGCCCACGAAGAACTGCTATGGCCTGTATTTCGCCCGGCTGATCGGGTACGGGATCGACCACAAAACGGGGGAAGAGGAGCGGCACTTGGGGAACGGCCGCTTGCCGCAGGGCGGCAACCAACTCGAATTCATCATCAATGCGCTCAAACCCAAGGCCCAGCGGATGGCCCTGCAGGCGTCGGTCTACGACCCGGTTCGGGACCAGACCGAGGCGCGGCGGCCGTTCCCGTGTCTTCAGCATGTCTCCTTCGTCCCGGACTTCGCGCGGAAGACTCTGGCGTTGAACGCCTTTTACGCCCTGCAATTGCTCTTCGTAAAAGGGTACGGCAACTGGGTCGGGCTGTTTCGGCTCGGGGCGTTCGTCGCAAGTCAGGCCGGGCTCCGATTCGAGCGGCTCAACTGCTACGCCGGAATCCAGAAGATGACAGCCGAATCGCGCCCGCAGGCGGAGTTGCTGCTCGACCGCTTGACCGATCTTTGCCAGACCTGTCTCCGGCAGTCTGGCGAACGGGCGGCGAGCACGAAGGGGTAAGCATGGCAGGTAAAGCAGACAGCAGCGTCATTCCCAGGCTGTTCCCCGGCGTTGAGTTCCCGGTCTACCCCGGCGCTCCACCGCCGCGGATCGCCCCGCTAAAGCCGACCCCGGTCTACGACACGTACTGGCGATTTGCCGCCGAACGGCAGCAGATTTTCTTCCGCCGGTTGGAGCGGCGGCCGCCGCCCTGGACCGACGACCCCGTATTGCGGGTCCACAAGTTCACCAACGCCTTCAGGGCCTCGGATCGTGTCAGCCAGTACCTGATTCGGCAGGTGATCTACCGTGACGATCTGTCGAACGACTTCGCCGAGGTGGTGTTTCGCGTCCTTATATTCAAGCTATTTAACCGGATCGAAACGTGGGAACTGCTTGAGCGAGCGCTGGGTCCGGTCGCCTACGCCGACTTCTCGTTCAAGCGGTACGATCAGGCGCTCACTCGGGCGATGAAGCGCGGCGAGAAAATTTACTCGGCAGCCTACATCATGCCGCCGGGCGGGTCGCTCGGGCACGAACGCAAGCACCGAAACCACCTGACACTCATCGAACGGATGATGGCGGATGAGTTGCCGATACGGCTGGCCGAAGCCGGGTCCATGCAGCGGGCGTTTGACCTCCTGCGGTCCTATCCGACCATCGGCGACTTCCTGGCCTACCAGTACGTCACGGACATCAACTACAGCCCGGTGACCAACTTTACGGAGATGGAGTTCGTCATCCCCGGCCCCGGGTCGATTGACGGGCTCCGCAAGTGCTTTGCCGATACTGGCGGGCTGAACAATGCCGAGGTGATCCGGTTCATGGCCGACCGTCAGGAAATCGAATTCGCGCGGCTCGGCCTCCACTTCCGAAGTTTATGGGGCCGCCGACTCCAATTGATCGACTGTCAAAACTTGTTCTGCGAGGTAGACAAGTACGCCAGGGTCCGACACCCGGACATCGGCGGCGCATCCGGCCGCACCCGCATCAAGCAGAAGTTCCGGCCGCATCCGACGCCGATCAAATACTGGTATCCGCCAAAGTGGGGGATCAATGATGCCGCTGCTGCGCACCCCACCGGCGCTGTCGGCGCCGCATCGTCAGCAGCGTCCTCAATACGACCGGAGACGACGATGGATTTCCACACCTACCAAGAACGCGCGAAAAAAACGGATCGCAACCCGGCCAGTGACGAGAAGGGAATGACGATCCCACTTCTGGGTCTGGCCGGGGAGGCAGGGGAGTTGCTTACGGAGTACAAGAAGTTTTTGAGGGACGGGGAATCGCACATCCAGTTTCGCGATAGGTTCGCCGAGGAACTTGGGGACCTGCTCTGGTATCTCGCCAACGTGGCCACGAAGTTCGGCCTCGATCTTCGGGAGGTGGCCGAGCGGAATCTGGTCAAGTGTGAGCAGCGGTGGGGACCGCTGCCGGAGCGCCCACCGTTCGACGACGGGTACCCTGAGAACGAGCGTTTCCCACGACGATTCCTGATCGACTTCGCAACCACGCACGACAGGGACGAGAAGCCGATCATCCGCGTGTTTTACAAGGGTGAACCATTCGGCGATCTGCTAACGGACAACGCCGAGGTGCCAGACGGCTATGGGTTCCATGACACGATCCACCTGTCGTTCGCCGCGGTACTTGGCTGGTCGCCGTTGACCCGGAAGTTGCTCAATGCGAAGCGAAGGAGCAACGCGACGGTAGACGAGGTTCAGGACGGCGCGAGGGCGCTGTACACCGAAGAGGGTCTGTCCACGTTCATCTTCGCCTACGCCAAGGAATACAATTGGCTTGAGGGGAAGGCGAGCGTCAGTTCGGACCTACTGCGCATGATCCGAAACATGACTCACCACCTGGAGGTCGGCCGCTGCACGGAGGGGGAATGGGAGCGGGCCATCGTCCAAGGGTTCGCAGTATGGCGGGAGATCAAGAAGCGCGGGTCTGGAACGCTGGTGGTAAACCTGGATGAGCGGACGATTACGGTCAAGGATTCGTGACCGCACCGGCGGGCGTTCAGTCCGCCAGCGCGATCGCACTGGCCACGGCATATCCGCCGCTATGGCTGATGCTCAAGAGCCATCGCGTGACTCCGAGGGAGGAGGCGACGGCCAAGGCGCCGTGTGACAACCGCACGCCCGGCGCTCCCGTGGGCTGGCGCAGGATTTCTACGTCGAGCCAAGCGACATCGCCGGCGAATCCGGTACCCAACGCCTTTGCGACGGCTTCCTTGGCCGCGTAGCGGCCCGCGTAATACTGGAGGTGATTCGGCGCGGGGTCGGCCTGCTCTTGCTCGGCGGCCGTGAATACGCCCTCAACCCATTCGTTGGACGCGGGTGCGAGAAGCCGCTCGACGCGCCGGAATTCTTCGATGTCGATACCGTGGCCGATGATCATCCTACACCCGCCATAAGCGGCCGTGGAGTTCAGGTACTTGTTGCAGGCCGGCCGTGAAGTCGCAACTGGCAGAAACCAGTTTCGTTCTAGGCTTCGCACCGGATCGGCGTTAGCCGCCTCGCCGTCGTATCGAAGATGGCGCACCAGCCGGAGACCACCGGGGCGATCACCACCAGCGAACGTGGCTCCTCCGCCAGGTCCAGCGGCGTTTCGCCGGCCCACTCGATCCGCCGTCGCGGCGTCACGGCCAGCCAGCGGTGCAGATGGCCGATGAAGAGATGACGCTCGGGGACCGCCGCGAAGCTGCGGGCCGCCTTCTCGGGCGTGTCCGGCACGCCCTCGAAAAACCACAAGTCTTCCACCTTGTATGCGTCCAGCCACGGCTCGACGTGGCTGAACCGGCAGTCCTCGACGACCAACCACGGTTGCATCCCGGCCATGTACTCCAACACTTCGGGCGCGGCCGACTGCCGTACCTTGTCCGGCACGTCATGACAGAGGCCGAAGTCGTGGTTGCCCCAGACGCCGACGGCCCGCGCCTCACGGAGCAGGGTGACCGTCTCGGCGGTGCGGCCGACGGGCGTGAAGGTGTCGCAGGAGTCGCCGAGGGAGACGACGAGATCGACGCCGAGGGCGTGGAATTCCTCCAGCGCCCGCGTCAGCGGGTCGATCGCTTCGTGAACGTCCGCGAGGATGCCGATACGCATGAGCGCCACACTCCAAACAGCCTATTCGTCGCGCCTTACTGCCCCTTGTAGCGTTGCACCAACCCGTCGATGTAGGCGGCGTACTGGTCCGCCAACCCAACGTCGTGGATCACGAGAATGTTCTCCGCGTTCTCCGTGGCGCTGTGCGACAGGTTGTAGCTGCCGGTGACCACCGCGTCGTCGGCCACCACGACCTTGTTGTGCATGAAATCGTGTCTACTCGTCGGCGAATACGGCGTCGAGCGCTTGCCCGACAATTTGGAGGCTATATCGCGGAATACCGGGACCTTCCACGCCGACGGGCCGGCCTTCCACTGCTCCACCACGGACTCCATCTGCGTCTCGTCGTAGACGCCGCCGAACTCGGCCAAGTGGGCCTGCTGGAGCACGTCGGCCAGCGCCCCCAGGATGCCGCCGGACGTGAGCAGCATCGAACAGAGCTTGAGCCGCCGCCGGGCGCCGCGGATCAGGTGGGCCACGTCCAGGTCGACGGAACGCCCCTCGCCCGGCGAAAAGGCGACCTTCACCGCCGTCGCCCCGACTTGCATCGTGCCCACGTCGCGGGCGCCGGTCGTGGCGATGTCGCCCTTCTCCCACAGTTCGCCGAAATCGGTCTCGTAATAGGTACACAACTCCGGCGAGTCGATGCGGACGATGTTGTTCTCCATCAACCGCCAGGAGTCGTCGGTGAAATTCGTGGAGCCGGTCCAGACGGCGCCGGCCGGCGTCCCGCCGTCGCGGATGACGTACTTGTGGTGCATCAATTTGGGCATGTGCGGGTCGCCGCCGCTGATGGCTTTGGACTGGACCTTATCGCCGATGCGGCCGACGAAGTCGGCCGTGCCGGGCGGGGCGGGGTCGGCGCCGCTGCCGGGAAAAGCCGCGTTCGGCTTGCCGGCGTCGTAAACGATCCGCACGTCCACGCCGGCGGCGCCCCGGCTCCGCAACGCGCCGACGACGGCGCCGGCCGTGACCTCGCTGAGGCGGAAGTCGTAGATCGCGACGTGCAAACTGGTCTTCGCGGCGTTCAGGAACTCGGCCAGCTGGCCGGCGATCTGGGCCGGCGTCTGCTTGTCCTGTTCCAGGAAGGTCGCCTGAATGGCCATCGACGGCTCCTTGGGTGGGAGAGAGAGACGCTCCGTTCGTTCCCGGACCATTGTAGGAGGCGGCCGGTCGTCTCACACGGCGCCGTCGCTACAGACCGCAGTAAACGTCCCGACCGGCACTCCCCCTTCCCTTTTCCCATCTGGCCCCGCCCCCCCGGCGACGAATACAATAGAGTGGTTCATGAGAAGGACGCTGCCGGCGCCGCCAGCGTGATGGATTCACCCCTCCATCGAGGCGGCAACATGCGGGACGAGATCGGTGCCGGGGATGACTCCGCCCCTCGGGCCAACATCCTGCTGGTGGACGACCAGCCGGCCAACCTCTTGGCCCTCGAAGCGATCCTCGCGGACCTCGGCCAGAACCTGGTCACGGCCCGCTCCGGCGACGAAACGCTGCGCCTGCTGCTCCAGCAGGATTTCGCCGTCATCCTCCTCGACGTGCAGATGCAAGGCCTGGACGGCTTCGCCACCGCCCGACTCATCCGCAGCCGTGACCGTTCACGCCACACCCCCATCATTTTCCTGACCGCCTACGAGACCGCCGACTTCCCCGTCGATCGGGCCTACGAGCTGGGGGCGGTCGATTACCTCGTCAAACCGTTGCTGCCGACGATCCTGCGGGCGAAGGCGGCCGTTTTCGTCGATCTGTATCAGAAGACCGAACGGCTGCGGCGGCTGGAGCGGCGCGAATTTCAACGCCGGCTGGACGAAGAGGAGCGCGGCCGCCGCGAGAGCGAGCGCCTCTCCCGCCGCCTCACCGAGTTCCACGAAGCCGTCATGGGCAGCATGGGCGAAGGCCTCTTCGCCATCGACGCCGAGGGGCTGCTGACCTACCTGAACCCGACCGCGGAACGCCTCCTCGGCTGGACGGCCGAGGAGCTGATGGGCCGGCGCATTCACGACTACATCCACAACCGACGGCCGGACGGTTCGCCCTTGCCGCAAGGCGAGTGCGCCATCCTGCTCGCGCAGAAGAGCGAGGCGTCGCTGAGAGACCACGAGGACGTCTTCGTCCGCAAGGACGGGTCGCTTTTCCCCGTGGCCTGCACCTCGGCCCCGATCGTCTCGGAAGGCGCCGCCGGCGTGGTCGTGGTGTTCCGCGACATCACCGGCCAGAAGCAGGCGGAGGCGGAACTGCGGGAGAGCGAACGACGTTATCGCGCCTTGGCCGACTCGATGCCGCAGATCGTCTGGGCGGCCCGGCCCGACGGCTATCTCGACTATTTCAATCGGCGTTGGTATGAATACAGCGGCTTCCCGGAGGGGGGGGCCGGCGACGAAAGCTGGCTGCCGATCCTCCACCCCGACGACGTGGAACGGTGCCTCGAAGCCTGGGGCGCCGCCGTCCGATCCGGGGAAACGTACCAGATCGAGTATCGCTTCAAGGACCGCGTTTCGGGCGGCTACCGCTGGCAGCTGGGCCGCGCCCTGCCGGTGCGCGACGACGCCGGCAACGTGGTGCGCTGGTTCGGCACCTGCACCGACATCGACGACCAGAAACGTCTCGAAGAGGGGCTGCGGGAGGCGAACGCCGCCAAGGACCAATTCCTGTTGATGCTGGCCCACGAGCTGCGCAACCCGCTGGCGCCGCTGTTGAGCAGCCTGTACGTCCTGGGCCAGGACGACACGACGCGGCGCGTCCACGGCCAATCCCTGGGCCGGATGGAGCGGCAGGTGCGTCGGCTCAACCGCATGGTGGAGGACTTGCTGGAGGCGTCGCGCGTGGTCCACGGCCGCGTCCGCCTGCGGCCGGAACGGCTGGACCTGGCGCGGCTGGTGCGGACGGTCGTCGAGGACCGCCGGCCGTTGCTGGAACAAGCCGGCGTGGCCCTGACGCTGACCGTGCCGGAGACGCCAGTGTGGGTCAAGGGCGACGCCGACCGCCTGGCCCAGGTGCTCGACAACCTACTGGACAACGAGGCGAAATTCGTGGACCGCGGCGGCCGGGCCGCCGTCCGCCTCACCACAGACCCCGGCGCCGCGCTGGCGGTGCTCACCGTATCGGACAGCGGCATCGGCGTCGCCCCGGAAGTGCTCGGCCGGCTGTTCGACGTGTTCGCGCAGGCGGACCAGGGACTCGAGCGGACGCGCGGCGGGCTGGGACTGGGTCTGGCGGTGGTGAAGGGCCTGGTCGAACAGCACGGCGGCACGATCGCGGTCGCCAGCGCGGGGTTGGGCCGGGGGACGGAATTTACGATCCGTTTGCCGTTGGAGCCGGAGCCGCTGGCGCTGTCGCCGGGGCCGG
>Ga0182024_10007262_pt1 | contig 23946 bp, 23 predicted proteins | sample P32metaG_FD_120480 | JGI IMG/M metagenome (GOLD analysis project Ga0182024, IMG submission 120480) | Permafrost microbial communities from Stordalen Mire, Sweden - P3-2 metaG (Illumina Assembly) | ecosystem: Environmental > Terrestrial > Soil > Wetlands > Permafrost | place: Sweden: Stordalen... | reverse complement strand
CGTTTCGCAGCGTCAAAGAACTGGTCGAAAGAATCGATCAATACGTTCGGGCCTCCAACTCCAACACCCACGCCCACCCTTTCACCTGGACGGCCACGGCCGATTCCATCTTCGCCAAAATCCTGCGACTATGTGAACGTATTTCCGGGACAGCACACTAGAATAGAGATCACGTTTTTGATCATCAGGAACGTCTTTCATGAGCATTGCCGCAATCAATTCGTGCGCAAAACCGTACGAAGTCCAGTTCTCTAGCCGCCCAAAATCCAACAGTCCAAACGCATCAGGATTTATTTGCTCAAGGACCTCTTGCACCGCGCTTTCTAAGACATGCGCGAAAATATCATTCCTGATAGCTCTCGCGACTGGCTGCGCCTCTGCTATCAACGCCTCTGCATTAGCAAATCGTTGTTGAACATTTAGCTGGCTGCCGCCCAACCAATGTTCTTCATTTCCAGCATCATGTCTTCCCTGATGTTGCATAGGTGAGCAATCTTCACGGCGCGGGGATTGTCCGATGGAAACCACTTGCCTAGTCTTACGATGAATACCTTCGCAGGTGTGGGTTTGAGCACTGGCCTAACTCCTAGCCTTGCGCCTCGGAATCCCGACAAGTCAGGAGCAAAGAAATCCCGGCCTTTGAGCCACATAGGTCAGCGATTCAAATCCTACCTAATGCCCGCCGATAGCGTCACGAACATAGCCGTGGCTGCTGCCCCATAGGTCGGTCATCTGCGGACGGATATCCCAAAGCTCCTGAAAAAACCGCACACGCTGCCCTTCGTTCAGCAAGTCCACCGAGCGGCCTTTGAGTGAGCGCGCGCCCATTCCAATGGTGCGATAAATGAGCTGGATGTGCACGAAACGGAAGCGCTGGAAGAGTTCGTCGAATTCGGCCATGGATTCGGCCACCACATAGGCATCGGAATGTGAGTATTCCGAGTTGTAAATCTTCTCCACGGTCAGCCCGTGTTTTTCCAGATAGTTCGACTTGAACGACTGCCACAAGTGCGGATGCATTTTCAGGATGATGCGAAAGCCGGGCGATTCCTGGCCGCTGCCGTTGCCCAACTGCAGGCGAATTTCCTGATATTCCTTGGGTGACATGGTTTCGAGCAAGGCAAGTTGCTCGATCATCAGCCGCATGGCGATGTTGACGCGCTTGAAAAGCGTCACGATTCGGTTGGTATTTTCCTGCTGCAGGTAATCGTCAATGTCCAGGAACGAATAGCCGATCATTTTCATCCATAGCTCTTCGATTTGGTGAACGATCTGAAACTGCAGTTCATCGGCGTTGCAAAACTGCGAAAAACCCTTCTGGCAAGCCAGCAGATTCTTGGTGTTCAGGTACAGTTCGTAATCAAGAGTCCCTTCGCCGTTCATGATGGAGTAAAAATATTCGCGATCCATGTTCTTATTCTCCCCAATCCACTGACGTCATCTGGCGTTTCTGCCATCTTATGTAGCCCCGCCCTTTACGGGCAGCATCTTGTTTTTACCCGTTGGCTCTGGGTTTCAATGGCCCACCGCCGCGACAATCTCCCGAAACTCCTCATCAGTTATCAGGCCGCGTTTTGCCACGCCCCGTGCCTTTACCATCTCGAGCACTTCCTTCCGCCGCTCGGCGGGAACGTCCAAATTTAGCGCGTCCGCCTTCAATGCCACGCTGTCGAGACCGCTTTTCTTTCCCAGCACGATTTCGCGTTGCGCGCTCACGATATCCGCTGAAAACGGTTCGATAGATTCCGGGATATGGAACTGGCTGGCCACCGCGCCGCTTTCGCGCACAAAAATATTGCGCCCAACTACCGGTTTCCACGCGTCCACTTCGTATCCGGCAGCGCGCGCGACGAATGCTGATACTTCGCGAATCCGGCTCAGATTCATCTCCACGGGCACGCCATAAAGGCAATGCAGCGCCATGGCCACTTCGGCGATATCCGCATTGCCGGCGCGCTCGCCCATGCCATTAATTGTCCCTTGAATCCAGGTTGCGCCACCTCGTACGGCCGCTATTGCGCAGCTTGTGGCCATACCAAAATCGTTATGACCGTGATAGTGCAGCGGGATGGATTCTCCCAGCCATTCACGTACCTGCCGCACAAGATATTCCGTGGCTTCCGGGCCGCATGCGCCAATCGTATCCACGATCACCGCTTCCTGAGCGCCAGCTTCGGCGGCGGCTTCATAGAGGGAACGCAAGTAAGCCATGTTTGCGCGCGTTGCGTCCACCGGGAAAAAAGCTACCTGAATTCCATGGCTCACCGCATAACGAACCCCTTCGCTCATTTTGCGCCGAGCCGCTTCAGGTTCCATGCCGTAGGCTTGCAGCTTTATCGGACTGGCCGGAATTTCCAGGATGGTATGTGTCACGCCCAGATCAACGAGCGCGTCTAGGTCCGCTTGTGCCGCGCGCCCAAACCCCCAGACTTCGGCGCGTAATCCCAACTGCTGAATCCGGCGAATCGCCTCGGCGTCTTCGGGAGATACGCGGGGAAATCCCGCTTCAATGCGTCCCACGTCCAATTCATCAAGCTTTACGGCAATTTCAGTTTTTTGCTCTGGCGTGAAAACCACGCCGACCGTTTGCTCGCCGTCGCGAAGGGTGGTGTCGTAAAAGCGGACTTTGGGAACTGACGCAGCCCAAGCGGAGGTTTGTTGGTTGAGAGAGCTAGTCCAAATGCCGCTCTTGGCAGGGGACGAATTCATCACGTTTACGCTGGGGTGGTTTCCTGCGAACCAAGCGCGGCCCCGTGCGCCTGTTCCCACGAAATAACGGGATTGCGAAGGACGCCAATCTTTTCTATTTCGCAATCGACAACGTCGCCAGGCTTCAAGAACCAAGCCTTAGGATCGTCGCTAAAGGCGGCCACTCCTGAGACGGTGCCGGTGGAAACCACATCGCCCGCGCTATAACCCATTGCTGAATAGTGCGCCAGAATTTCCGGGATCGTCACGGACATTTTCCTGGTATGCGATTTCTGCCGGCTCTTGCCGTTTACGCGCAACTCCATCGCCAGATTTTGAGGCTCGGGAATTTCATCAGGAGTAACAATCCAAGGTCCCAGCGGGCAGAAAGTGTCTATCCCCTTGCAGAAGCTGAATACACCCGATTTCATCTCCAGGCGCTGGATATCGCGTGCGGTAATATCGTTGAAAATCACATAACCCCCGATATAATCGGCCGCTTCCGCGGCGCTGAAATGTTTTCCGGATTTCTTCAGCACCACCGCGAGTTCCAGCTCGTAATCGAGTTCCTGGGTCAGATGACTTGGATAAATGATGGGCTCATCGGGACCGATGATGGCATCCACATTTTGAAAGAAAACAATCCACGGCAATACGGGATGCGAAAAACCGGCGCGCTGCGCTTCTTCATGGTGCTCGCGAAAATTTCCAGCAGTGTGGAAAAATTTCTTCGGTTGAATCGGCGCGCGAAGTTTAACCTCCATAAGGTCATAAACCAGCCTTTCCCCACCGGGGCCCTGCTTTGCGCCGGAGGCAGTCACGTAATCGAGGGCTTCCCTTGCAGCGTCCATGCTTTGCGTACCACTCTCAAAAAACGCACGCATGTTGCCCGGAATGTACCGCTCGGCCAGCCGGTTGGAGTTGCTCTCGTGTCTTGCGTCGCGCAAATGGAGGGAACAGGCGAAATTCAAATCCACGATGCGGTCGCCGTGAACAACCGCTCCAATACGGGTCAGTCCTGCAGAAGGTTGAAATGTAACCAGACGCATCGAAGAGGATTCCCAGTGGCAACAGGCGTTCGCCGCCACACCTTTCATATTACTTTCAGCCGTGCGAAATTGTCCAATTACTTGCGCTGTTTCGCGATTCCTATCGGAATAGATCACGCTCTGGCGGGCGAATCAGTTCACTTGCTGCACCGCCCGTGGCGCCTACATCGCACCCGCGAATCATCGCGACGGGAATTCGTTCAGCTTTGCCCATCACCAGTTCCGCTGCCGAAGCCAATTCGTCGGCCACCGCCAAGACGGAGGCCTGGAGCGTGCGCCCAAAGACATCGCGCTGGCCCCGGTAGTCTTTCAGCGGCCCAATCCCTGCCACGCCGATGGCCACGTTCACTAGCCCCTCCCGCCATGGACGGCCAAATGTATCGGAAATAATTACGCCAATGGGAACGCCGAAGGCGGCATCCAGCGCATGTTTTAGGCGGCGAGCCGAGTTGTCGGGGGCGCGCGGCAGCAATAGCGCTGTCCCAAGAGGGCAATTGGAAACATCCACGCCGGCATTCGCGCAAACCAGGCCATGGTGGGTTTCCACAATCAAGATGCCCCGCCCCTTTCGCACCACGCGGCGGGTCTCCGACAAAATCAATTCCACTAGCCGGGGATCTTTCCCCGATTCGACTGCCCAATTGCGGGCGGTAGTCGAAGGATTCACCGAATCCAGATCCACAATACGTCCTTCGGCTTTGGAAATAATCTTATGCGCGACTACAAACAAATCTCCCGCGATAGGCTTGACGGTCGTTGCTTCAATCGCCTGGCAGATCGCCATTGCAATGTCGTCGCCGGCAGCAATTTCAGGAAGGCCGGGGAGCGGGACAATTTGAATTTCAGCTGATTGCATCAAACGCATTATCCTTGTGCGGGACTATTCGAGTCTCGTCCTAATCAGGACTTCACGGCAATCGAATCTGGTGTCGTCATTTGCCCAATGACCTTGCCGACTCGCGCGCGGCTGGACTATGATTTCCCATCATGGCCCCGCATATCAAGGAATCACTGCGCCCCGTGACGCACTTTATTGGCGATGTCGCGGGGTGGCTGCTGGAACGCGTGGTGACCGGCCTCACCGCCACCGGCATCACTCCCAACATTTTTACAGCTCTGGGCTTGGCCGTTAACACCGGTGCGGCAATATTCTTCGGCCGCGGGCAGTTTCGCCCCGCCGCTGCAGCGCTTTTTCTAGCAGGATTTCTGGACATGGCCGATGGCCAGGTTGCGAGACGTACGGGGAAGGTAACCGCGTTCGGCGGGTTCTATGATTCCACGCTCGATCGCTACTCAGACCTCGCTTTATACATGGGGTTGGTAGTTTATTATACTGTTCTAGGCCGCACGTTTTATGCGGTGCTGGCCGCCATTGCGATGGCCAGCACATTCATGGTCAGTTACACACGCGCGCGGGCAGAATCGTTGATCCCGCGCTGCAAAGTCGGATTTCTGGAACGCCCGGAGCGGCTCGTTCTGCTGATTCTCGGCGGCACGTTCAACCGAATGGCGCCCGTATTGTGGGTGATCGCGGTGCTTTCGACTTTGACGGTAGTGCATCGCGTGATTTACACGCGGCAGGAAATTCATGCCGGCCGCACGCTGCCCGGCATCCAATCGCTATAGCCGCTTCTGTCCTAAATGACCGGATCAGCAGCGCACCTCATGCTTCGCGTATTGCATTCGCTGGAAGGTCTACAACCGCAGTGTTTTCTCCCAGTGGCGCCCCGATAATCCCCCGGACGCGATCCCGCAATGCTTCCACATCGCGCATGGAAAGCCCAGCAGTCTCAATGGTGTCGAAAAGATGCACCGTGACCTCGCGCGGATGCAAAATCCAGTCGCCAGTACGGAAGAATTCGTACGAGCCAACAATACTCATCGGCACGATGGGCGCTCCAAGCCTCACTGCCAATCGAAATGCCCCATTTTTGAATGACCCCATGCGGCCATTGCGGGTACGCGCGCCCTCCGCAAATACTATCAGGCTCGTGCCCCTCGCCAGTGCTTCTCCGGCAAGAAGCGACATCCGGGCCAGGCCTTCTCGTGTCAGCGGATCCGGAACCGGAATATTTCCAAATCGGCCCATCATCCAGCCGTAGACGGGAATCGTGAAGTGGGATTCCAGCTCGAATCCACGCAGGAACTGAGGGATGGCAGTATAAACTACGAAGGGATCAAAGAGATTTACGTGATTGCAAACGAAGATGGAAGTATGGTTTGGGTCGAACCCACGCGCCCGGCGTACCTTCAGCCGAACGCCCGCCAGGCGCACAATATTGCGAAAAAACCAGCGCTGCGGACGATCGTTCTTGGCCGGATCGACGACGATACCCAGCAATACTAGAAATGCGCCGAAGGCGAAAAAATACGACCCGGTGGCGGCCCATAACGCCGTGGATCGAATCGTCGTCCAGGCTTGTTTCATATTAGGATGTCCAGCGCTGCGGGCAATATTTCCAGCCGCTGGCATTGAAGCTGCATGCTTTCGCCATCCAGCGTGGCGTTCACTGGCCCCTCCAAATTGAATTCAACGGTACGCACCCCCGCGCGCGAAGCCAACGCATGAGTTGTATGTGAGCCGTCGAATAGCCGCGGCAGATTGCGGAGCAAGCCCAGCCGTCCAATTGGTCCCCATCGCACATACTCGATCAACCCATCGGCTGGATTGGCATCCGGCGCGATGATCATATTTCCTCCCGTGCATCGCGTATTACAGAACGCCAGAAAGAGACAGGTGCGCCGGTCGAACTCGGCCGGTTCGTCGACGCGCAACGGAAACGCTCGGCGCTCTAGTGTCGCCACCGACCCGATGACCGCGAGCAGATATCCGATGGTGCCAAGCTCCTTGAATCGGCGATTGGCTAACGCGGCCACATCCGCGGCAAAACCGAGTGTCAGCAAATTTATGAAATAGAATTCTCCATCCGCGTGGATAAGCCGGATAACGTCGCACGAACGGCAGCGATCAAGGGCCAGCGCGTCCGCGGTTTGCTGTATCCCGCTATATTCAAAGTCCTTCAGGAATGAATTGCCTGTGCCGAGGGGGAGAAAACCCAGGGCGGGACGATCCATTTGATTCAATTGTGGAATGTAAGGAAAGAGGCCATTCACAATATCAAATGCCGTTCCGTCGCCCCCGACGGCCAGGAACTTTCTGTGCCCTCTTGCATATGCTTCGCGCACGAGTGCAGCCGCTTGGCGTGGCGCGGTGGTTGTTGCAACATCCAGCGAAAGGCCCGCCGCCTGGAGATACGCCAGCGCCCGTGGCGCACGCCGGCCGCAGCGGCCGGCCCCCGCTGCGGGATTCACCACCGCGAACACGTTTTTGTTCATAGCGGTGCCAGTGATTCTCGGGTTAGTTGCGAACGTATATCCTCGGCAAGAACGTCGCGCTTGATTTTCATGGATGCTGTACGCGGAAAATCCCGCTCCCATGCGAGATATCCACTCACCCGCTTATAGGCTGGTAGCCGCCGGTTGCTCCCTGAAGCAGTGGTCACAACAGCGTCAGTTATTTCCTGCCCGCTTTCCGGATGGAGGACAATCACCAGCTTTTCACCGGCCAATTCATGCTGCGGCCACAGATAATTCGCCGCGAATACGCAAAATTCCTTCACTGCCAGGCCTTCAAAGGCATTTTCAATATCTTCCGGGTAAATGTTCTTTCCTTCGGATGTGACGATCATGTTGCGTCTGCGTCCAAACAGTTGGAGACGTCCGTCATCATCCAATCGTCCCAGATCGCCGGTATGGAGCCAACCATTGCGAATCGTTTCAGCCGTCAATTCGGCATCGTCCAGATAGCCCGCCATCACCGTGTGGCCGCGAACAACTACCTCACCGATCTTGTCGCCATCTGGTTCGACAATTCGAAGTTGTACGCCCGGGAGGGGTTTGCCGACGGTATCTGGCCGAAACGGCAGAAAATCGCTCAGTGTTAGAGCCGTGCCTACTTCGGTGCAACCATAGCCATTGGCCACAAGAATGCCGAGATCGTAAAAAAATTGTAGAGTCGCGGGCTCCGTGAACGCGCCACCGACAAACATGCCCTCCAATTCTCCGCCAAAGGCTTTGTGTACGTCCCGCAGCAACGCGCGGCTGATTTGCGGGTGAGGCTTTCGCTGGGTCAACGCGCGGTTCAAACGAATAAGTTGATTTAGCAGGAAGCGGCGCGGCGTGGAAAGCTCCGCAAAACGCTGGTGCAGTCCGCGTTCCAGATTCTTCAGTACCAGCGGAACCACGCTGACGTGGGTAATTCGATACCGCGTGAATGCCTCGCGAATATATTCCGGCCGCAAGGTCCGCAGGTGTACTACAGCGGCCCCACAAACAAATGGTCCGATGAAGCCCACCATGAAATCTATGGCGTGGTTTGTCGGCAGGATGCTTAGGTAGCGCACCCCCGGACGAAAAGGATAGAGCTTAGTCAGCGCCATGCATTGTTCGAGATAATTGTCGTGTGTAAGAATGCAACCCTTGGGCCTCCCGCCGGTACCCGAGGAATATACAATGCAGGCTGCATCTCCCCTGCTGCGCGATACGAACTCGGTATCGCCCGAATCTTGTAAGCTCTCCCAACGCGTCGCGCCGGCGAGTTCCCCTCCAGCCGGAGCATCCGTGACGATGACATGGTCAAGCGTAATATCCGCAAAATTTGCTGCACGTGTGATGGCGCGCCACAAGTAATACTCTGCAAAGAGAGTTTTTGCTCCGGAATGGCGCAGGAGTTGAACCTGTTCCACCGGGGTCATTTTGTAATCGAGCGGGACCAGCACGCCGCCCCGAAAGAAGATCGCATAGGCTGCGATCAACCATTTCGATTGATTGGTCATCAGGATGGCCGCACGTTCGCCAGATCCGAAACCAAAAGCATTCAGTGCATGAACCACCGGACGCGTTGATTCGTCAAACTGCCGATAGGTAAGCCGGCAATTCTCGCGCTCTCGATCAGCTTCGATCAGGCATGTTTCGCGCGCCCAGTGGCTTATTGCCGCACGTAGTGCCCCGCCCAGCGATTCGCAATCCTTCAGGTTAATCATGCCTGTTGTGCTTTAGCGCGGAATTCAATCGAAGGCTGGGCCGGGAAAGTTGATGACGGTTGCAAGTTACCAGCATCAGAGACGGGCCTGAATTCGCCCAGCGAGAGTGCCAAAATCCGAAACGTCCTGCAGTTCGTAGTCGGGCAATTCAACGTGGAAATGGTTTTCAAGGCGGGTAAGCAGACTGAGCGCCTGCAGACTGTCAATGCCTAAAGTTTTGAAAAAGTCATCATTCGGCGATAGCGTTTCGCGAGCGACCTTGAACTGTTGCGCCGCCAGGGTAAGGATCTCGTCTGTAGTTTGCGCCAGAGTTCGCATCTAATTTTCCTCGTTACGGCAAATAGGGTAACGGACTGTTGCTCTCGACGAACCGACGTAGTCCCGCAGCCACAGCCGGGCTTTCAAACAACTCGCAGAAGATATCGATCTCACGGAGAAGTTCGGCGTGGGGAACAGGCTTGATAAATTTCTTGGCTGCTCGCACGGCGTTCAGGTCGAATTTGCCAACCTGAGACGCCAGAGCGTGGGCAACTCGGAGCGCTTCCCCCTCTGCGACGACTTGGCTCACTAGATCCGCCGTCTGCGCTTTGGTGGCATTGATGCTACGTCCAGTGAAAAGCATATCTCGCGCAATCCCATTACCCAGGTCGCGTTTCAGGCGTGGAATCCCTCCAAAACCGGGAATAAGACCCAAACGCAATTCCGGAAAAGCAAAACGGGCTGTACGGTCGGCGACGATCAGGTCGGCCGTGAGCGCGAGCTCAAATCCGCCGCCGAAGGCGACGCCATGAACCGCCGCCACAGTTACGAGCGGTGCATCATCAATCGCATTGAAGACCGCGTGGATGCGCACTAGGAAATTACGTACCTCGGCAATACTGTTGCCGCTCGTTCTCGGTTGTTGGTAGGCGCGCCGGTATAATTCCCGCAAATCGGCGCCCGCGCAAAAACCTGCTGGCATTACGCTATGTATAATCAGCGTGTGCATGTTCCCGGCGGACGTTCGCAATACCTCGGCGAAAGATTCCAGTTCCTCGAGGGTTTCCGACCCAATCTCATTGCACGGCCCACGATGCAGGGATAGCTCAATAACACCATTGTGCTCGCCCCACGAAATCGTTTTTCCCTCGAATGGTTCCATACGTTATTCTTAGTTCTTCCTCGCATAAATCTCGCCGATTTCAGCATAAAATCGAGCGATAATGGCATCGCGCTTGAGTTTACCATTAGCTGTCAGCAGGCCATTCGCAATGGTAAAAGGCTCTGGCAAAATGCAAAAGCTGCGAATTTGACGGTAATGAGGCAATCCTCTTCCAACCTCGGCAATGGCTGCCGACACGCTTGCCCCCGCCAATTCACCGGTTACAAGCGCGGCCAGATAGCTGCGATTATTCCCTACTATTATCACCTGCTGCGCTTCGGGCAGCCGATGGAGTAAAGCCTCTTCTATCGGGGCGGGCGCGATGTTGTGACCGGAATTCAGAATGATCAGATCCTTTAGTCGGCCGATAATTCGCCAATTTCCGTGAGCATTAACTTCGCCTTGATCGCCAGTGTGGAACCAACCGCCGCGCAACGCCTGGGCCGTTTCCTCGGGGCGGTTCCAATAGCCGGAGAAAACATTTGGCCCGCGCACTAGGATTTCATCTTCCGCGCCCAATTTCATCTCAATACGGGGGATAGCAGAGCCCACCCACCCGCACTCCACCGCATGGGGATCATCCATCGTGCAAATCGCTGTTGTCTCCGTCAGCCCATAGGCCTGAAGGACAGGAATCCCGATCATCTGAAAAACCCGCTGCGTTTCGATGGATAGTGGAGCCGATCCGCAGATTAAGGCTTTCAAGTTGGCGGCGATCGCGTTGCGGATCTTGCAAAATATAAATTTGCGGCAAATAAATAGCGCCGCTGTATCAGCGAAATTCGTGGTTGCTCCGGCCTCGGGCACGGCGGCTCTTCTTGCGCGCTGAAATAGCGCGGCCGCCGTTCCGCCGCGCGATGAGACTTGTTCCTCGATGCGTCGGCGCATTCGCTCGAGAAGCGCGGGGACATTCAGAAAATAGTCAGGGCTTGCTTTCCGAATCTCATCCGGCAGTCGGTTAAGATCCGTTGAGAGCAGCAGCAGACTGTCGCGCGACAGCACACTGAGTAGCAACACCCATGAAGCCGCAAAGGAGAACGGCAAATAGTGGAAGATCCGTTCCGGTTTTCGCGAGCCGGCCATGAGCACATTCAACCGCGCGGCGGTACATTCAAGCATATGGTTTACATTCGCGGCCGAGAGCATTACGCCCTTTGGCTCTCCCGACGTTCCCGACGTATAAATCAATGTGATTGCGCCATCATCGCAAAGCCGCCACGGCTCGCGCGGGTCCATATTCGCAACCGATGTCTCAAATGCCTCAGCCAGTAGCGACGATGCTGGTAAATCCGGCATGGTGCCCCGCAGTTTTTCCCGCAACGATTCTTCGCCACAGCAAACATGGCTGGCGCCGCTGTCGCGAATCATCACCGCCAGCTCAGCCGGTTCCTGCCGGGAATACAGCGGAACGGAAATGATACCCTCCGCCAGCATCGCCATATCTATTGCGATCCAGCCAATACTATTCGCCGCGAACAGGGCGCAGCGATCTCCCGGACGCAGGCCCTGCACTCGAAGAAACTTCCTTGCCGCGCTCACTTGCGCAAGCAATTCCCCTCCTGTAACACTCGCGACGCCATTCGCGCACACTTCCTCTACTACAGGGGTAGTGCTCCTCTCCTCGAGGCGAGTCACAATTCGTTCAAGAAAGCTCATCGGGATTCCGGCTACTTCAATTCCATAAGGTTGCGGCGCTGTCTCCCGGCCCACATTCCATGGATCGTCATTAGAGAGGACAGAAGGATCGGATAACACCATCCTGCAAAGGCCGTCATGGAAGGCCGGCGCGAAAGCGCGAGACCGACCGAGATACTTCCCACCAGAACGCCGATCAGAGAGCCTACAATACTCGCCACTGTATCGAACTGCTCGCCGCAGTTGAGGTCGAGCTCCCCGCGCTTTCGCCATGGGTGCAGGAACATTAGAGCCAAAATGAGAGAAACGGCAATATATCCCGCGCCATAAACTGTCATCAATGTTGGTTGCTGCCCCGGTTCAATGGCAGGCACGATTTTTCCCGCCGTGTCATGAATTATCTGACTTCCTCCGCTCAGTTGATCCACTAGCAGGCTAAAGAGAAATTTTAACGAGTAGATGTAGAAGAGTACGCCGAATAACAGAGTCGAATTCAGAGTAATTGTCCAGCCGCCCTGCAATCCATAGCGTCTGAAGAAAACATATTGTTGATACCAAATGCTCATTAGCAACGCGAAGCATAAGGCAAAACTGAAGAAACCGTGCATTGCCACAAGCAGGTCATTGAAGGTGTGCGGCACCTCAAGCAAAACGATCAACAACGTCACTGCAAAGGCGAAGACCGCATCGCTGAACCCCTCCAAGCGCGTAATCTCCCTGCCGCGCCAGTGGAATTCGGGCTGCTTTTGTTTCCTTGGCTCAGACATTGCTCTTTTTTGCCGGGGGTGTCCTCAATCCAACCCGCTTGCTGGTTTGCTCTTCGCAGGGATACGATTCCATCAATTGTCGAAGCGGCGGGCTAAGCTGTGGCAGGTAATCCTCCCAGTGCAACGGTCCCCGACGAAGTTCAAATTCCGGATAGCATTTCGAAACGATTTCTTCAAAGGCTATGCCCATTTGAGCCATCAGTCGCAGCATTTGGGTTACGGTGCACCGTATGGCGTTACGAATAGTATCTTGTTCGCGAACAAGCGTATCCAAAATCTTAACGAGTTTATTCTCCAGGGCGGACTCGTCGGACTCCAATAGCAAATGGTTCTGCCCCCGTTCGTTCATTAAATTTCGGATACGTTCGTCCATTGTAACGCCCGCGGAGGGGATGCCAGCCGACATGGAAGTTACCAGAGCGTGATAACGCGACGACACTATATAGCTGGAGCATCGCAGGATGCTCACTAGCTGATACATGTCATAGTTATCGGAGGCGAAAACCGGAATTCCGCCGAGCCGGTCGGACAAGCGACGGCACGAATCGATATCCAGGCGCTCCATGCCAATGGCAATGGGGAACGCGCGATGCTCTTGGCGGTGATGCTTGACAGCCCCGGCCAGCGCATTGATATAACGCTCGTATGCCGCGTCCACGTCACGCCCGGAACGGTGAAAATACATGGACCGGTAATGGCTGTTTTTGAATGCTCCGGTCATGAAGTACGCTGCCGCTTTGGCCACCGATGCCTTCACCGGCCACCAAAAGGGATGAATCGGGCAAATGGCCACGACTGGAGTTACGCCGTCCCAGCCATTTTCATGCAGCTTCTTCATGCCGTATTGCGGCGGCAAAGGCTCAAACGTCCACGCCGTATCGGTGCCGACTTCCGCGGGAATGCCAAGGGCACCCAGGATTTTCGCCGATTCAGAATTACGCGTAATGATGAACGACTCGCCGCAATAGCGACGGCACATCTTTTCCAGGGAGGGATCCATGTGCCCGGCTTCCGCGCCAAAACCAACCGATAGTTTATTCTGCGCCGATGCCATACCCAGGCTGCCGATCATCATGGTGGTAAGTGCGTTGGCGAATTTGCTCTTGAACATCGAGCCTTCACACGCTACTACCCCATGATGCCGAGATACTTCGCTCTTGATGAAAGGTGGAAACACATCCGGTAATCTCACTTGCCGCGCGTTGCCGAAATAGCCGCGGGTTAGTTCGAAACTCTGAGTCATCACTGAAAGGGAGATTTTGTCAGGGCCGAGTATTCGTTCAACTTGCCGCAGGATTTCGTGAACGCGCACGTCAGATCCGGTGTTCCGAGTGCCATTGTAGCCCGCAAACAACAGCTTCAATTTGTCGCCGGGTTGCCACGGTCGGCCAGCGCCCAGCATCCATTGCAGCTTTGCCGTTTCAATCAGGCCGCTGACCCAGGCTTCCAGCAGAAGGTCAGTCATGCGCCAGGACGGGGCCTCGCCACATTAGGAATGGCGGACGCATTAATAGCAACTCGCGCCGTGGGCCAAAGTTTGTAGGGATACCGAAAATTGCCTTCCCGGCTGAACTTCAGGAGGTCATAGCAATATTGGGAAAAGGGAATTGGAGCGGGCCCCATTTCGGCGATAACCCGGGCATTGTCAAAAACTGTATCCCATACCAGGTAGGGAAGAAAGACCTTAAGGAGCTTGGCGAAGCTGCCGATTTTTCCCTGCCGGTTGGCTAGCCAGTTGGATGCCGACACACTAGCCCCTTCGAGCTCCGGCATAAAAACCGGAGATCGCTCGCTGCTTGCCGCGGCCAGTGCGGTGGTGATTTCTCGAAACGTCTCCGAAGATGTTCCCGACGAAAGATGATAGATCCCATGGAGTGGCGCGTCTTTGGTGTGAAGCGTCACAATGGCATCTGCAACGTAATCAACCGGCACGATATCTATCCTGTCGCCAGGCCTGAAAGGCAAAAACGGAAGGCCCGCCAGAAATACAAAAGCGCGCACCATTTCGAACTGATTGGTCTCCGCTCGTCGGCTGTCGCCCAGGACTATGCTCGGACGGAAAATTGTACGGGGAACATCGGGAAGGAGTTCACCCAGCATGTGTTCGCAGAATTTCTTCGTTCGCGCGTAGGGATCGTAATCCGAACGATCCCATTCGATGGATCGATCTTCCTGCACCACTTCATGACTGCGCTTACCAGCTACCGCCACGGTACTCACGTGGCTGAAGCGCCGGAGTCCATGATGATCACGCGCGCGCCTGCCAAGCTGGATCACTTGCAGCGTGCCTCGCAGATTGACATTGAGGCAGGCCTTTTCGGACTTGCGATTTAGTGACGCGGCACAGTGAATGATGGAATTGGTCGAGTGAACCAACCTGTCATAGTCCGGAACCGAAAGGCCGAAATGCTCATCGGTTAAATCACCACAGAGCACGTGGATTCTAGAATTTAAATACTCGTCGAACTCATGAAAATCCATGTGTAATTGCAGGGATTGCCAGAGCCGCTCGGCACCATTTTGCATGGTGCGCGCCCGCACTAATAAAAGTAGGGGCTCGTTCGTTGTGCGTAGCAGATTGGCAGCCACGTGTGCGCCGATGTACCCAGTTGAACCAGTGAGGAATGTGCCCACAGAGTCGTGCTCAGGAACTCACTGTGGATAGGTCCCGGTGGGCGCCGGGTGGGGCAGTCTCAGGCCCGTGAGAATGAAACACGCCGCGAACTCCACGCTCGGGTAGCGGACGACCTTCAATCAGCGGATAGCTCCAACGCCTCAACGCCGGGATGTGTATATTGATCCAGTAATCCCACCAGTCCACCAAACGGGCATTGTAAGAGAAAGAATCAAGTTCCTCAGATGGAATTGCCGCGGACAAATCCTCAATGTTGCGTGCTTCAAAAATGTGATCGTTATGCAAGATAAAGGGCTCGAAGAGCTGCACCATGCGGATTACCCGCTCCAAATCGCGTTCCCGGCGCGCCAGCGGCGTGCGAACGAATGGCAGTGGCTCCAGCGTGCGATGCAAGGCGTGAATGACGGCCTTCTGCGCGGGAGCTGAGAGGTTATCGTAACGGGCCTTGGAAACCGGGATGGCTTCGAATCGGGATCGCAGCCATTGACTCATGCCGTTCTGAGCCCGGTAGTACTTGCGATGCGCCAGGCTGGTTAGCTCAATGGAACGCCGCATGTTGCACGGATTTGTCACCGAGGTGGCCAGTTGATACACCGGCTGATGCCGGCGCTCCACCAACGCGGTGGCGATTAAGGTCATTCCTCGCGCCACAATGTCAACGGGAATCACGTCCAGCGCTTTGCGCTCGTTGGTCGGCAACTGCCGGAAATATGTGCCCAGCAGCCAGGAAAGTGAGGCGGATGTATTAATGCCTTCGTTCCATCCAGGGAATGGTTTTTCAATGGACGACTCCACAATTGACGGCCGCACTATGGCAATGGGCAGGCCACGGCCCCGCGTGGTAAGCAATGATTCGGCCAGGCTCTTGGTGAGTGTATAAGTATTCGGCCAGCCCAACGCATTAGCCCGCCTCATGCCCGCGTCAATCAGTGATTGGCGCACCCGGCGCATACGGTTCTTGCGAATTTGGTTTTCCAGCGCCGCGCCGTGGAGGTTTTTGGCAGCCGTTTTTTTCTGGACTGCCTGACGGCGCAATTCCTCGGTGACTTTTGGTGAGAGAGATTCCGCCTCGATCTCTTCGGCCATTTTTTCCAGCGCCTGCCATTCGTGCTCTGCGCTGAACCCGGGAACTCGCAAGGGGGTGTAATTAGGCTCTGTCTGTTCGGGAATACGGCCATCGCGCGCGCCTGCTACGTAACAAGTGGAAAGATGCAGCAATGCGGCATGGTCGCAACCACGGAGAAAATCCACCAGGTTTGCCGTAGAGCACAGATTCGCCGCCACGGCATCGCGCAATTCAGGATTGAAGTCGGTGAGTCCGGAACTATTGATAATGACGTCGAGGGTGCGACCCAGTTTCGGCGCAACGTCAGGAGCCAGGCCAAGATCTGGCCTGGTCAGATCGCCTTCTACCACTTCGACATGCGCGGTCAAGAAGTCTTCCAGGTTGTTCCCATATTTTTCCGCTAGAACATCGAACGCTGGCGATTCTTCAATAATTCGCCGGAAACGGTCCACCGAAGTATGCGCCCTATTCCGGCGAACGAGCAGGTAGATGCGGCCGATTTCCGGAAGGTCCTGCAAAATGTGACCCAGCCATACTTTTCCGATAAATCCGGTGGCCCCGATCAATAGGACGGTTTTCCCGCGCAGCGTATTTCGCACGGAAAACGGGCCCCGTTCTTCTCTGGAAATGAGCACGCCGGCCCTCGCGGGCCCTAGGGGAGGTGAAATTCGGCGCGCCGGATGGATTGCGTTCACTAGTACTTCCTTGCTGGAAAATCCCAGGCTTCGCACCAGACGTTTGCCGCTCACTCGCCCGTCGCTATTTTCTCCCACGATACGCGCTAGCGGCCCACGAGGGCGCACCACGGGATCCATTAAGCGGCCAGTTGCCAGCCCATCACGAAATTCCAGATGATTGCAAAGCAGCTCCTTCACCGCAAGATGATTCGCCAGCGGCCTAATAATATGATCCAAGCCGTGACTAACCAGCACCATTCGGCTGCCGTCATCGCGCAGTTCGCCGAGCAGCCGCACGGCTGCCGGATTCAGTGACGGTTTGAGCGTGTATTCAAAATATTCCTCACCCAGCAGGTCTAAACGATCGCGGCTCACGCCTCGCAGCACGGTGTGCAATACGCGGGTTGCGAAAACTCGATTGGCCAGATATAGAAACGGCCGACCCACTGCCATTGCGGCCATTAACCCGCGTCGGGTCCAGCGCTCCAGAAAACTCTGCGCGTTCCAGGTAAAAAATCCCACGGAACTTACCGCGGTCAGTTGGATAAGACTGCCTTCCGCTCGCCAGAAAACAAGGGGCGTAGCGAGGTTGCAGCGGTTTTCCGCTGTTATGCTTGCCCCACTCATTTCGAAAGGCAACTGCCCTGCGGGAGTCGTAATTGTATTTGAGGCCATTTGGATACGAGATCTTTCGGAAGAGAAGAAGGTAGCATTGCACGCCAAACTGAATCAAGAACTGCTGAGACGGATGGCACGGTCTCAGACATCGCGCCAGTCGCCACGGCTAAGCGAGCGCCAAAGTATATTTCAGAATACCCATGGCAGTCGGCGAAAGAGGCCCGCGCCTCTATATCTTCCTGCCGGTTCGTCTTTCCCATGCCTCTTGCTCCCGTTTCCCCCAATGCGCAATCACAATGATGTTGCCATCGTGGTCGGAAAGGTTGATCTCACCGCTGGGCATATATTCCGGGTACTTGATGGGCGGCACTTTCACGCTCCCGGCCAGTAGTTGTTCTCGCAGGCCAGCCAGATCGGGGGTATACATGACCAGCATCACTGGATGCGCGCTGGCATTTACAGGCTCCTCCGCCCGCAAGAACATCACCGCGCCGCCTTCACAATGCATTCGCGCCCATCCCAGAGGTTGGCACCGATCCGTGTCCACTGTCTCAAATCCCAGTAATTCGTAAAACCGAATTGACCTCTCGATATCCGCCACATGCATCATAGGGGTCGAATATCCGGCCTTGACGTTCATAAATTCCGCCCGGCCTGCTTCCTGAATTTCTCTCCGCCACAGACGTTTTCACGCAGCTATTCAGATCAATATAGCTCTTGATGGCCAGCGCGGACCCTAGCTCCGTTGCCCGTTGTCGGCGCCGCTCACGCGCGGGTTGGTCTCCGCCCCGCCCATGATGGAATCCCGTGTAATCGTGCCCACCCACTGGCTGCCGTGCATTACCGGCATCAAACTGATGCCTTCCCCCTGCATGCGCTTCAATACAGCCACCGCGGGTTCCGAAGGCGAGGCCCAATGAATTCGTCCCCAGGGCTGCATCACTGCCTGAACGGATGTCATACCCCATTCACTTCGTGGTATCTGCTGGACGGCATGTAGGGAGACCACTCCAGCGATTTGGCCAGACACGGATACATTGTGGAAACGCCGTCCCGTACGTACTACCTCCTGCGCATATTCCTCCAGGGTCATTCCGCCCGAAATCACCGGCACGTCTGTAATCATGACGTCGGATGCCCGCAATCCTTCCAGCGAGCCGCGCATGTTGATATGTGTCAAGCTTTCGCGCGCGGCACTCAGGAGGAACCAGCCGATAAATGCCAGCCAAATCCCGCCGACTGGATCACCGCGCACCGCCTGGACGATGCCCCATGCGATCATTGCATACGATACCCACTGACCCGCATGTGCCGCTAGTGTTGTCGCCCGATTGAAATCTCCTGTGATGCCCCAGGCGATGGACCGGAAGATTCGTCCCCCATCCAGGGGGAATCCGGGGGCAAGGTTAAAGGCGGCAAGGATGAAATTCATCTCCGCCAGCCAGCCAAAGAGGGAACCGGCCATTTCAGAGCTGATCGTCAATCGCGAAGCCGCGAAGAACAACCCAGCCAACAGAAAACTCGTCACCGGCCCGGCAAGTGCAATAACAAACTCCTGCTTGGCGTTTTCAGGCTCGCGGCCGATTTCAGACAGGCCACCGAATACGAATAGCGTGATGGAATTCACCGGCAGCCGGCAGCGCAGCGCCACCATGCTGTGTCCCAATTCGTGTACCAGCACGGAAACGAAGAAAAGCACGCTCGCCAGAATTCCCAGTGTCCAGTGCTGCATGGGGCGCCATGCGGGATGCTGCGCGGTGAATTGCGTCGCCAGGGAATACGAAATGAGGGCGAAGATAATAAACCAGCTTGAATGCAAATAAACCGAGATACCCAAAATCCGCCCGATACGATAACGCGACCCTGAGCTTGCCAAAGACACAATTTTCTCCTTCGCGGATTATAGCGAACGTCAAGCCCCCGCGCCTGAAATTCGGTCGTCACCTTCCCGACTAAATCCAATTGGGCATGGCTCCTGACATTACTTTCTGCTCTAACCGTGATCTGCGCATCTTTAGTCTATTGCTGGCAAAGTTGGCGTACGCATGGGAAAATGCATATGCAATGACGCATTCCCCGCTACGTTACGTTCGCCTGGCCGCCGCGCGTCCCATAGCACGGCCAACAATATGACCAAGGAAATGTTCGCGGGATTGGAGTGGACCGCGACGGCTCTCGCTGTGGGCACGCTAGCATGGGGTGCCGCCGCGCCGCGCTCCCAGCTCTTTGGACCCACGATACGCCGCCTCAACGCACGCGGGGGGATCGCCTTGACCTTCGATGATGGTCCAAATCCAGCGATCACACCGCATCTGCTGAAGTTGCTGGACCGGTATAATGCGCGCGCAACGTTTTTCTTGATCGGCGCCCACGTCAGGGCCTGTCCCGAGCTGGCCGCTGAGATCGCCAACCGCGGGCACTCTGTCGGTAATCACACTGATTCGCATCCTAATTTGATTTGGAAGACGCCCACCTTCATTCGGCGCGAATTGCTCGCTTGTCGCGAAGCAATCGCTTCAGCCACGGGTAACCCCCCGCTATGGATGCGTCCGCCCTTCGGCTTTCGTGGGCCGCAATTAGCCGCCATCGTTCGCGAGAGCGGCCATCAGGCGGTGGTTATGTGGAGCCGCCTAGCCTGGGACTGGAAAGCGCAGAATAAGGCCCCCGTAATTGAACGCTTGCGTCGCGTAACTAATGGCGATATCGTCCTGCTGCACGATGGCGATCATTTGGAATTGCGCGGCCGGCGGATGCATACCGTCGAAGCCTTGCAATATTGGCTGCCTCGCTGGAAAGATGCCGGCCATTCATTCGTCACCATGGATAGGGCCGCGCCCGGCAGTATGAAACCATAGCGTCTCAAAGATAAAGGGGTCTTGCTCTATGGATGACCGCAGATTTTATGACGAAAAACCAGAAACCAAAAACCTTACCTTAGTTTGTCCCCATTGCCGCGAGGAAGGTAGCCATCCTGTTCGCTGGATTGTGCGCACTAAGAAAACCGCGTTGCCTCCCGGTGCAAATGACGACGACCGCCAGCGCTTCGCGAAGGCTCGTTCCTACATGGTGCGCGTGGATGACATGACCGCTTGCCGCAACATCCGTTGCCGCAAGCGCTTCGATATTACCGGCCAGACTGTCGTTTTGTTCTGACCCGCCTGAACCCGCTTGCGAACATGTCAGGCGATCCTCCTGTGAAGTCAAGCGGTACAAAATATTCTAGAGTTCAGGATACATCTCGAAGAATGCTTCTACGGACTGTCGCAAGGTGGCTTCGATTTGTTCGCGCCCGCCTTCAATCAGGTGCATGGTCACGTGCGATGTTCGACCATCTCTTAGTTTTACCGTAGCTTCCCCCACCTCCGCGAGGTCATCCGCCGGAAAGAGTCTCATGCCATAAACGAGTGCCAATTGAGCCATATTTTTCCCCCACAGTTCTTAAGTCACGCTCAGCGTATGCGCCGTCGCAGTCCCCGTCAAACTCTATTCATAATTTCACGCCAGAGCTGCGATAAGATTGTTCTCGTGAAAAGAGCTGCCAGTATTATCCCTTTGGTTTTGTGCGTTGTTCTTGCGTCCGGCAGTCGTTCTGTATTTTCAGCTGCTTCGGCCCAGAACCCCGCTTCGATTGAAGCTCAACAGATATTCAGAGTAACTGCTACGGGGCCGCGACGTGTGAATCTGCCAACCAGCAAGCAATTGATCCCGCCCGCGCCTGGTAATCCCCAGTCCACCAATAGCTTTCCGGCTGCCTTGGCTATTAGCCGGGACGGGCGTTATGCCGTGGCATTGGACCAAGGCTTTGGCACGCTTGAATCCGCTGGGTACCAATCGCTCGCCGTTGTCGACTTGCGAAATGGAGACGTCAGCGATTTTCCCGAATCGCGTCTTCCTCATGGGGCGCACCAAAGCTACTTTATTGGCCTGCAATTCAGCCTGGATGGCCGCCAAATCTATGCTGCGGTTGGATCGATTACTGATCCGGAAGGAACACAGTCCAATGATACTGGTAACGGCATCGCTGTCTATTCCTTTGTTCCAGGTGCCATCGCGTTCCAGAAATTCTTGAAGATTCCACTTCCCTCGCTTCCTACCGGTAGGATTGCCGCACCACTCAATCACGATCTCGCCTCCAACCGGTTGATCCCGTATCCCGCGGGCCTGGCGGTATTCCGATCCCATGGGCGCGAACGTGTGCTGATCGCCGGCAATCTTTCCGATGACGCCATGGTAATGGACGCAGCCACGGGGCAGGAACTGAAGCGATTTGACCTTAGCACCCAGAAAATTATTCCCGGATCCTATCCTTACGGGGTGGCTGTCGATCGCACCGGGCAGCGAGCCTGGGTGAGTTTGTGGAACGCATCTGAGGTGGCCGAGCTGGATTTGGATGCCGGGCGTGTGGTTCGCTTGATCCCTGTGCGGCAGCCTTCTTCACCCGTAAAGTCCGGTTCGCATCCGGCTGCGTTATTACTATCCCCCGATGATAGCCGCCTGTTTGTCGCGCTTGCTAATACGGATGAAGTTGCCGAAATAGATGCCTCGGCGGGAATCGTGCGGAAGTTTTACTCAACGGCGCTTCCATACGAAGCATTTCGCGGAGCGCAGCCCGTGGCCCTCGCGCTGGATGCCGCGAAAAACCGGCTGTATGTCGCCGACGCGGGCGCCGATGCGATCGCGGTGCTTGACGTCTCACCATCCAACTCGCAGAAGGCTGCGCCGGAGCGTTGGGCGCCGCGCCCTATCGGTTTCATCCCTACCGAATGGTATCCCTCCGCGCTCAACATATCGGGCGAGAATCTACTGGTAGCCACAGCCAAGGGACGTGGTGTGGGTCCTAACGGCGAAGCCACTGGCGCTCCGTTTCGCGGTAACGGGGAATCCCGGGCAACCAGCAATTCGCGGCAGCAGAATCTGTCGCTGCCTCTCCATCCATCTCAGCCACAGTTTCGGTATATCCTCACGCTGGTCCACGGATCGATCGCCAGCATTCCCTTGAGGGACGTTTCTCGCAAACTGCCGGATTGGTCGCGACAGATTGCGAAAAGCAATCTCACTGCAGCAAATGATAACGGCTCTATATTCCCCAGGGACAAAAATCCAATTCACCACGTAATTTACATTATTCGCGAGAATCGCACCTACGATCAGGTGTTGGGAGATTTGAAACCCGGCAATGGCGATCCATCCCTCGCCATGTATGGGGAAGAAATCACTCCCAACGCCCACGCCCTCGCTCGCGAATTCGGCGTTCTGGATAACTTCTATGCCAGCGGAGAAGTTTCCGGCGATGGCCACAATTGGTCCACCGCTGCGATTGCCGGGGATTACATACAGGACACGCTCCCCATCGCCTACCGCGGCAAGGAACGCTCCTACGATTTCGAAGGTGAAGTAGCTGACCGTATTCCGCTGGAAGACGGCATGCCCGATGTAGGCGAAAGCGGCAGCGGGTATATATGGAGCGATGTAGCGGCGCACGGTTTGAGCTATCGTCACTATGGTGAGTTCGTGATTACGCGGTGGTGCAACCGCAGTGCCAATGACCTACCGCCGCAAGAGGGCAATCCTCCTCATCCGAGCGCCGGATGTTCGCAGCCGCAGATTAACCAGGGCCAACCGTTGCCTGCCTATCTAGGCCAGCCGCGCGGCGGCCCTAGTCCCTGGCCGTGGTCTGTGCCAATGATTGCCAGGGACATCGCCAGCAAGCCTGAACTGCGCGGCCATTTCGATCCCCGCTCCGCCGATTTCAATCTGCTATACCCCGACCAATTCCGCGTGGACGAATTTCTGAATGAATTTGCAGGATTCGTACAAGCGAAAAGATCCGGGAAGGGAACCGAATTACCCAACTATGTTCTGCTTCGTTTGCCCAATGACCATACCGCGGGTACGCGAGTCGGCGCCCCCACCCCGTCAGCGTCTGTCGCCGATAACGATCTCGCAGTGGGCCGAGTCGTGGAGGCTGTTTCCCGTAGCGCCTATTGGGACGATACCGCGATTTTAGTGGTGGAAGATGACGCCCAGAATGGCCCCGACCACGTGGATGCCCATCGAACTGTGGCCTTGGTGATCAGCAACTTTTCGCCAAGCCGCGTCGACAAACCTGTAGTGGATTCGACTTTCTACACGACCGTTAGCCTGGTTCGCACATTGGAGGTTTTTCTGGGGCTTCCGCCAATGAATTCCAATGATGCGCACGCCCCGGTGATCGCGTCTTTGTTTTCGGCAACCAGTCAGCACGCGCCATTCACCGCTGACTATCGCAACTTGAAAAATGGCTTGTTGTATCGAACGAACACTACCGATGCTTATGGCTCAGCGGATTCCGCAAGGATGGATTTTTCAGCAGCCGACCGCGCCGATTCGACCACGCTAAATGACATTTTGTGGCACGATCGTATGGGCGCACAACGCATGCCCAGTTCCCGCTAGCTAAATCAGCCTTCGCTAATTGTCATTCCCCCCTCCCACTTTGTATCGCGACATGAACATGTATTGCATTCTGCTAGTGTACTGTCCTACAAATAAATGGCAATAGTATTGCTGGGAATATGGGCATCTCCGGTGCAGAATGGGGGGTGCTTATGGCCATGGGACGACCGAAAGCGGCGTTGGTGTTGAGTCT
>Ga0182024_10007261_pt1 | contig 23947 bp, 46 predicted proteins | sample P32metaG_FD_120480 | JGI IMG/M metagenome (GOLD analysis project Ga0182024, IMG submission 120480) | Permafrost microbial communities from Stordalen Mire, Sweden - P3-2 metaG (Illumina Assembly) | ecosystem: Environmental > Terrestrial > Soil > Wetlands > Permafrost | place: Sweden: Stordalen... | reverse complement strand
GCACGAATATTATTGGCAATAGCTCGCTTGATGTGTGCACATGTGTGGGGAATGCCCATTCAGGGTTAGGACTCTGTGTATCCATGCGCGCGCCGCAATGCCACGATGTCGCGTACTATGCTCCCTGCCTGGCGCCTACTTGCGCATGTGACGCTGCGCTCCTGGTGACCGTTGCCCCCCATGCGTCCCCATCGACATACCACTTCTAGGTCGCCGAAAAGGTTGCAGCCCACATGGACGGCATACCATTTGTCTGCGTTGCGCGAGGCGTCGGTGCATCGGAAATACAGAGGGCGCATCAATGCCGCCTGTAAATTTCAACTTCCGAATAAATCACATATGAGAAGCAAGCTGTTGTTATCGCTGAGAATAAATGTTCCTGCCAGTGGGCATGCCCATTCCACCACTCTTTCGCGATAAATACTCCAAGTGCGCATGAGAGAGGCGACAACCAACGGTGATTAGCTAAACGAGTAATTGAGTCAGAAAATTGCATGAAAACCCTGCGCAACTCCCCAGCCAACGGCTGCACCAATAATGCCGCCAATGACCTTGCCGGCCACTACTCCACCCGGGCCGCCTGCTGCGCCCAAAGCAGCACCCACTACTTGCCCGCAAAGTTCACCAGTCACCACAAATGCACCATCTTGCGCGACCTCTAGTGCCTTGTCCTTCCATTCTGGCGGTGCATCGTGAGGCATGGGCACGAAAATGGGGTCTGGCTGATCAGGCCCTCTTAAGTCACCAGGATGGAAAGGCCCATCCGATGCACCATGCAGTGCGTCTGCATTCACGCCGCCGTGAACATCGACCTTAATCCCCCCTTCGGGGATTGGATGCGGAGGAAGGACCGGTGGAAGTGCATTTGGCGGGGCCGGTCTAATCCGGGGAATAAGCCCCAAGGGATCGCCTGGGACTGGCGGCATGACATTAACATCATGCACCACTTCAAATACCTGGGGCTGCGGAGGCGGTGGGGGCCGCATATCAGGAGCAACATGCGGAGGAAGAACTGGCATATCAGGAACCACATGGGGGGGGAGATGCGTGGCGGCATGTGCGCTGTGAAGATTCCTATGATGGGTAAGCGGTATCATGGGCACGTGGTGTGCCGGGTGTGTGGCTGCATTCACTGTACCTGATGCATGTCCCATGGCTGAATGGATAACCGTTCCAACGACTGCGCCGACAGTGCCGATGACAACACCCGTGACAGCCTGGCGTGCGACCGCAATGCCAACATCAGCGCTCTTGGTTGCCAGGTAACTTCCCCATGACTCAATACCAATCAGACATTTGAGGAGTTCCTTGGGGTCATCAATTTGTTTGATAGACTCTCTATCGTCAAAACGCAGAATAGGCTCAAATGCGTTCGCCTTATGATTATAGACGTTCCATTGCTGGGCCTGTCCATCGTGACGCACGATGCGGTCAAGCGTCGTCACCCCATAATTCTGCCCGGTATTGACGTTACGAAAGATGCTAGAGCTGGGAATATATTGCATCTCGCCAAAGTCGAAAGACTCTGCGAGCCGCTTGCCTGGTCCTCTAATCGGGTCCATCGGATTATCCTGCGTGATGCTGCTCCAGATTTATTTCTGGAGCATGAGCGCAAACGCTTATCAGCGCGCTCGTATTCCCGCAAGCGTTTGCCAATGACCGATTTTTGATTAAAGGGTATCAAAGCCCAGCGAAGAAGCGGTAAGCGGAGTGCTTGTCGTTGAATCGGTTATTTGATGTCGCCCCCATCTAAAGGCAGGGGCTTCTCGCATGCCGGGGAAAACCAGATTCGCTCACGCTTTCCATTCTCCGTGCGCTGCTTTGCCTGCGAGCCGTACCCGCTGCCTGCCGACCATGCGCATACTGACCAGTTCTTGGGCATCTCATGCTCGCCCTCATAGCCGCAGAGCGCGATACGAAGCAGCTTGTTGTCGCCGTTTTCAATGGCCCATTTACGCACACCGTGCGCCACGCTCTCGCTATCTTCGCGATAGAGATTGCTTTGGCGCTCCGCTGTGTCTGCATAGGGAGGGTCAAGGAATACGCCAGTTAAGCCCTGCTTGAATGTGACGGATGGGCCGCACACGCGTGACCAATCTCCCGAGCATACGCGGACGCGCGACAATCTTGCTGCTAGGGCCTTAAACCATGGGATTGTATCACGCGCTTGCGATTCATCGCCCTGACCATTGCTCCCAAGATGGACGCGCTTGCGATTCACGCCCCGACCATTGCCAAGATTGACGATCTTGCGATTCACGCCCTGACCATTGCCAAGATGGACGAGCTGGCCGCCTTCGTTTATCCACCATGGGCCCTTGCCTGAACAAAAACCTGAGCCAATCCAGCACGAAATACCCCACACCCAATAGCCAGCAATTTTCGCATCATAAAAATCGGGGTCGCCTTCGAGGCTAGCCTGCAATGTTCCGAGCTGCTGGATTAACCATACATGGCGCGCGTGTAGGTCGTTTTCGTTGACGGGATTGTCTGCATGTTTTGCCACATCCTCTGGCGCATGTTTTGTGGCTCTCCAAAAGTTACATACCAGCCCATCAAGGTCGTTAACGGTTTCGTTGCCATCGAACGGCGCGGGGCGCCTAAGCAGAACAGCGCCGCTTCCTAAAAATGGCTCGACATAGTTACGAACATCGCCAAAGCGTTGCCAGACCAGGCCAGCGACTTTGCGCTTTCCCCCGAACCAAGGGAACGGAGCCTGTAGTCCATCGGACAGGTTCCCCGCCGCGCTGTCTGGCAATGGCTCAAATGGCTCGTCCTCATCTCCCGGTTCGACAATCGTGCTTTCCCGTGCATGCGCAGCGAGATATGTCCGCGCGACCATTTCTACAAACGCACCATCATCGGGCTTGCCAGCACGCGCAGCCGCATATTCAAACGCAAGCGACTGCCGCGCATCGAGGACAATGTGGCTCATGCGCCAGCCAGATAATCAGCCGACATCAACTCAAGCGCGCGCCCCTCGCTCACGTCTTCCCCATGATTCCCACGCAGCAACGTACAGGCCTGGTCAAATATCGTGCGCTGCTCTTGCGTTAGCTGTACCGGTCGCCCCTGCTTCGGCTTCGGCTCGCCGTTATCCGGAGTGCCTTCCTGGCTATCTCCCATCTCTGGCATCACGAAGTCGGCGAAACCGAAATCCGCAACATCAAACTCCGTACCATCGAGTGCCGCGATATGGTCTTGCAAAACCACATTGTCCCATTCCGCCAGCTCGGCCGTGCGATTGGCGGCAAGCGAATAGGCGCGTGCCTTATCCTCTGGCCAATCAACGTAGATAACCTGCGCTGTGGTCCACCCCAGCTCGCGCATGGCCTGCAGGCGCCCGTTGCCGCTGATGACGACGTTGTCGGCCCTCCTGACTATTACTGGCTCGGGCTGGTCAAATGATGTCAGGCTGGATTTAAGCGCGTCAATATTCTGCACATTGTGCAGGCGTGCATTGGCGGGGTCCAGCATCAACTTCTCAAGGGGCACTGTCTCCACAGCGCCAATGGGCTTTTTAGTAGGCATTGCCAGGGTATAGCCCAGGATTGCCTCGCATTCAAATGCCGCGTTGTATGCCAAGGTGTGCGCCAATGTGGCATACATCTGCCACTTGATTTTATTGTTGCGAATATTAGCGGTCATGATATTATTTAAATATGAGCACGGCGAAGAAAAAAACGTATTTCAGCAACTGGAAAGCCTGCCATGTAACGGTATTGATTCCTGGAATCTTCGAGGCTGGCGACCTCGCTCTGGTTAGCCCTGATGTTATCGACGGTTGCCCGGTTGTGTACAATGCGTGGACACACGCATCAGCGCCGGTGAGTCCTGAGAATATCGAATATTTCGGCGAGTATTTCGGCGAGGTCGAGTCATGAGTAACCTTCTTGCGGTAGTATGGGCGGTTGACCAGTCGCAACACACAAACGGAGAATGCCATGTTTTTTTTACCACGCACAAATCGAGCAGTCATGCTGATGATTCTTTCCTTGATGGCCGATAGGCTGAGCAATGGCCTATGGGATTTAGCCGAGCGTATCGATGCCAACCGAGGAGGATGACTTGATGCCGAAAATCACAACCCACGGCGGCGCCCGTAAGAATGCGGGTCGCCCGCGCAAGGGCGAAGATGAGCGGCTGGTGACCATGAGTGTCTCGCTGAGGCCAGAGCAATTGGATGCCATTGACCAACAGGCAGCGCGCACTGGTCACGGTCGGTCGCATATTGTTCGGGGTCTAATCGACAGAATGATTAAGGGGCTAAGGCGATGCGCATACTGAACAACGAAGATCTCAGGGCAGAACTGGTGCGGGAGCTAAGGGATGCCAAAGAAGAGCTGGAGGCATTTTGCGCCAACGAGGCGCGGTTGATTGCCAAAGACAGTCCAGCGTTTCTGCTGGCGCCTCGGCGCTATAATCGCGCACACGAGGCGCTTCGCATGTTCGACGAAAAGGCCCGCTTGCTTTTTCCCATCCGGGAGAAAGTAGTACCATAGCCCCCATGAACAAGTTTGCGCTGACCACCAAGAACCTTCGCCTCACCACCACCATCATCATCGTAGCCACAATCGCCCTGCTCATCGGCTGGGACTTTATTGCTGAGTTCGAGGGGGGCTCAGCCTCCACCATCTCAGAGATTACCCTGAGCTTCCTGTGGCACCACCCCGCCATATGCATGGCCTTCGGCGCTCTTGTTGCGCACCTGACATGGCCGCGTCGCAAGGCGCTCACCTGGCGCTTCCAGGCTATCGTTGTGGGGACGACGCTGGCCGTGGTCGCGTTCGTTGACATGATGCACCTGTTGCCTCCCATGATACCGCTCATCCCTGTCCTTTGCGGACTTCCCGTTGGCCATTTTCTCTGGAGTCAGCCGACCTGGGTCGAGCAGCAAGCGCGGCATTGTTAAGCCTCTCCAAATAAGCTACGTTCCGGCCCATGGACACTAAGCCCACCATCCTCTTCGACGGTCTTCCTGGCATCAATCTTACCCAGGGAGAAGACCGAACCATCGCAATCACTGTGACTGATGCCAGCAACAATGGTCTTCCCATCAACATGACCGGCGCCATTGTGGATATGAATCTTCCCCTGCTGGGTGGTGGCAACATCCATCGCGCCAACTTCGGTCTATTGATTGCGCCCAGCGAAATATCGCCCACCGGCACACCGCCATTGTTCACCGTCGAAGACCATGGCTTCGTGAGCTTCGACCCTGTTCAGTTCTCGGTGACATCTCCCAGCGTGTTGCCTGGGGGCATCTCCGCATCCACGACATACTACGTTCAGACCATCGATGTGAATACGTTCTATCTGACCACTGATGTAGCGGGACTGGTGCCAGTCGTGTTGACGACGGTGGGGACTGGGACATTCGCAATGCAGGTCTTTCCGTCCGACATCTCCGTGACCAGCGGCGACCTCGGCGTCGTGGCGCTGACCCTGCGCGCTGCGGTGACACAAGTGATCAACGACGGACTCGCCCAAGACATGCAATTTAGTTACATGCTTAGCGGCAAGACGCGGGTGGTGGTTGTGCCATCGTGGCTCGATGTGATGCCGCAGGTGGACGCGTGAGCCCCGGAGCAATTCCAGTCGCTGCTGCGCAAATGCGAACCGGCTGCGCAAGATGGTGTCGTGGTGCCGGGGCATCCAATGTACTGGGAGGCGGTGGCACGCAACGCTATCTTTCGCGCGTATCACGCCAGAGTGAGGGTGGAACAATTGCAGAAGCAACGCGCTGAGCTGCTAGAATACCAAGCATCGGAGCCGAATGCCTACGACTTGGCGCGCAAGCTGATGGACGCCAATAAAAACCTAGCTGCGGCCCACATGGCACTCCACACTGCGCAAGAAGAGAACAAGCGGCTCGATCACCAATCTGATCCATTGTGGTCTCCTTGAATGTGCAGGCTCCGTCCTCAGCGTCATGGCCTGCCTCCGACTGGCGACTGAACGCCTAGCTGAAGCACGTTAGGTGGGGGAGTCGAAGGACGGTGCATCGTATACAGAGAGATAGCACCGTCCAGCATGCGGAAGGTGCGTGCATCGTAATGCACGCTGCCAGTGCCGAAGCGAATGACCTTGGACGCTTTCCCGAGGACTTTATAGGCATCGCAGACAGCAGCCATGGCGCGACATATGAGCTGCGAGCCGATGTCGCTTTGCTCGCGCAGCGCGTAATACGCCTCGTGGTGAAGCGCCACCTTGCTAAAGACTCTGGCCTGCTGCGCCATGGCCACAGCGAGGTTGCAGACGCGGGCGTATTCGAGGCGGACCTGCTTCAGCGAGGCGCTCTGTTCCGTAGTGGTCCTAAGTTTTATGCTGATGGTGCGGATACTCACAACCTAGGCTTTTTAGCATACCCAACAGCAATCGGTAACCCTAAACTGTACGCCGCAACGCGCCGTGCCCACCCGCTCCTATCGAAAGAGGAGGCCATTATTCGATAATACGCTCCAGGGACCGCAGGCGCACCGTGATGCACTCGCAGACATCAGACGGCTTGTGTGCGCTATCCATCAAGTCTTGAACGAATTCCAGTTCTTCGATACGCGCCACGAGCACACCGTGCGCAATGCCATCGATAAGCCCATTCTGCGTCTTGATGATATCGCGCAGCTCGGCGATTTTCATCCTCAGCGCGGCAATCTCATCCTGGTCTGAAGATGCTGCCATTAAGCTGCCCTGTGCTTGATAACACGGCGCTTCTGAGCAACGAAGCGCTCAAGCGACCATTCCGTCACATCACGCACGGATAAGCCCTCGCGATCCATTTTGGCGCGAGCCTTTGCATATAAATCGGCATCGATTTTGACTTGCATGGAGGCTGTATTTTGTGGATTTTTCATCGCCCTCCAATAACAATATGGTCACAATTGTGCAACCCGAAAAAGAGGGGAAATTGACCGAGCATTATTCGAGCAATGTTCGAGCAATGCTCGGTTGCCTTTTCGTGCACGGCATGTAAAAGAGCGGTCCTATGGAAGACAGTTACACGATGACAATGGCGTTCACTCGGCGCGAGATACGACGACAGTTTTTGGAAATGCTCGATATCTGTTTCGATGCTGCCCATCTTGCGCTAGATACTGGCGACATCAAAACGGCGCGAATAATGCTCGTCAGCACAAAGCAGGAGCTAATCGCGGCGTGGAACCAACAAGGAAAGTCAATCAATGGATGAAGCAACACGTCAAGCGCGCATCGGCAAGGTCACAAGCTCTATCGCTGCGGCCGCGCTTGGGCAAAACCTCCCAGAGAGCACGCCAATCGATGCGTGGCGCTCGGTCACCGGTCGCGATGAATTCGCTGGCAACAAAGCGACAGAGCGCGGTCTATGGCTGGAAGACAGGGTGCTTGATTATGGTGCTCAGTCGCTAGGCATCGTTGGCGTTGGTTGGCATGCGCCCTCATTCGTGAGCCATCCGCATCTACCATGGGCCGGCGACAGCGCTGACGCCATCTATACCGATGATTGGGGAGACCCCATTGCGCTGGGCGAGGCTAAGACTGTAGCCCTTGGCTCGGCCCACAAATGGGGCGCAGAGGGGACTGACGAGGTTCCTGTCAAGGTCCTCATCCAGGCGCACTGGCACCTTATTCATTACCCCGACATGCCATTTTGCATCGTACCTGTCCTGTTTGGCGGATTCGACTTTTCGTTTTCGACATACCGAGTTGACCGAGATGTCGAGCGTGAGGCGCAGCTACTTGAGGACTTGGAGAAATGGCACCGCGACTATGTTGTGACCGATAAGATGCCGCCGGTCACCTACGCTGATAGCGAATTCATTGCGAGTCTGCATCCGCGCGACAATGGGGAGCTGCTGGCGTCAACACCCGAGATTGATGAGTTGTGCATGCAGACCATCGAGGCGAAGGCTATCCGGAAGGCCGCTGAGCAGCATGAGGATCTCCTGTGCACGCAGTTGAGGCAACTCCTTGGCGAGCATGTTGGCATTGATGGCGAGGGCTACAACGTCAGCTACAGCACCAACAAGGACAGCATTGTCACGCCATGGCAAAAGATTGCGCTGAAGCTTGGTGCGCACAAGGATTTGATCGACGAAATGAGTTACAAAAAACCAGGCAATCGACCGTTGCTTGTAAAGCCTCCATCCAGGGGCAGGAGCACAGCACAATGAGCACCACACTAGAGCGCAAAGAAACCGTTTTCTCGGGCGAGCAAGTCCAGCTCCTTAAGGATACCATCTGCAAGGGCGGCAGCGATGACGAGTTAAAATTATTCACATACACGTGCAGCCGCCTTCGTCTGGACCCTTTTGCGCGGCAAATTTACGCTGTTAAGCGATGGGACAGCCAACTGCGCCGCGAGACAATGGCATCGCAGGTATCTATCGATGGTTTCCGTTTGGTGGCTGAGCGCACTGGGGAGTATGAAGGACAGACCGAGGCTGAATGGTGTGGTGCTGACGGCAAGTGGATAACAGCATGGGTTTCCGATACCCCTCCGCACGCTGCCCGCATCGGCGTGTATCGCAAAGGATTCCGCACGGCGCTATACGCGGTAGCACGCTATCAGTCTTATGTCGCGCTGAAAGACGGTGCCCCAACAATGATGTGGAGAAAGATGCCCGAGGTGATGCTGTCAAAGTGCTGTGAGGCATTGGCCCTTCGCAAGGCATTTCCGAATGAACTCTCTGGGGTCTACAGTGAAGACGAAATGGAGCAGGCATCGAACACGGTGCAGACGGCAAACGCAATGCCGATAGCGCCAACCAAAACAGGCCCATCGCAGCCGCAATACCCCATCATGAAGCCAGAAGAATTTAACAAATTCTGCGAACAAATGGAAACCGCTCATAGCTTGAGTGCCCTGTCTGCAGTCAGGGAGAACGCGCGGCCGTTTGGCGGCCCGCTCAGGGAAGAACTGAGGGGAATCTATGCGATAATCCGCGATAGGCTTAAGGCCCAGCAGGAGCGCCCATTGCCGCACACCACCGATGCAGATAGGGTTGCATTAGGCTATGACGAGGCCACGGAACGAACGGATGTCTAACGCCGAGAAGATAGAAGCAATGCAGGAATATATCGAGAAGTTCCTTACCGTGATTGGCATGCTCTGGCTTTGCGATTCGCTCGACGACGAAACAAAAATACGCATGTCGAAAACGACCGCCGATGGCATCCGGGCTATGCGTGAAGCGCTGCGCTTGAGCCAACCCCCAAACTCCGACCACCCGGTTGGTGGTGGTTAGTTTACTTTACCCGATGGGAAAAACCCATCACAAGGGCCCTCTAAGATTCGACAATTAAATTCGTGCTCGGTTTCTCCTTCTTTTCTCTGCAGGGGGTCAAGAACACAATTGCTGCATAACTGGTCGTTGTCCCCCACCAGTCCACTGAGGGCGGCAGCACTAGTGTCGAGACGCCCGAACGAGTAGCCGCACTTTTGGCAGGTGTAGTCCTGATACATGGGGCGGTTTTTCCATGGCACCCATGCGATCCCCTTTTTTTTATGTTGTCTGTAATCACATGCGACGACGTCCATGCCGTCAAGTTCTGCGTGGCTAAGCCATTGGTCCTCAGTCATTTGCGCCAATTGCACGGCACGTTCGAGCGTCTTCTCGATTTCGTCCCATTGAGGCGACGCAATTTTGTACATGACGGCTTTTTTCAGGGTATCGTGCAACAGCATTAAAAGAGTTTTCATTGTGCCTGCATAGCGCGTAACCCCATTTTTGCGCTAGAACAAAAGCATGGCCAAACTCCGACCTGCCTTCGAGTATCTCATCCGCGATGAAGGTACGGCATATGTATGTAGCCCCCTCGATGCTGGTGGTCCGACCAAGTTCGGGGTTACCCAGGCTTCACTTGCCACATTCCGCCGTCACCCGGTGACCGTGGCCGACGTCCAGGCGCTCACCCTGGAAGACGCCAGGATGTTCTACCTAAGCCAATATTGGTTCCCCCTGGCAGGCCCTAGCATTCATTCCCAGTCAGTAGCGACAGCCTATCTCGATATGTCAGTGCTCGTGGGGCGTCACGCCGGTGTTAGTCTCATGCATCAGGCCCTTGGCGCCCCATACAATCATGAGATACTCACCACGGGGAAGCTGCTGACGGCTATCAATGCACTTACTTCGCATGAGGTCATAGCTCGATTCGTTGCGGATTGCATCGGCCACTTTAGAGATATCGTGTTCGACCATCCTAAGCAGGGTGTGTGGCTCAATGCATGGATGATTCGAGCAACGCGGCTTCTGGCTCTACAGGATTGACCCCATGCACAAGGGCATACGTAGGAGACCATTAGAGCGAGCTGCCCGCAAATCGTCATCAAACCCTCCGAACTATTGGCGTCCGCGCACCTATGGTGAATGCATCGACCTGCCTCGCCCATGCCCCTACGCTGGATGTCGCTATCACCTGATGCTCGATGTCCGGCGCAATGGGAGCATCTCGATGAATGCCGAGGACATCGAAAGCATGACGGACACATGTGCTCTTGATGTGGCGGCTCGCGGCGCCCATACCCTTTAATGAAATCGGCGCCCTATTTGGCATCATCCATGAGCGCATCAGACAAATCGAAAAGACCGCTATCGCCTCCATTGCATCCTATTGCGCTGACAATGGCATTGACCCCGCAGGCATGACATTGCCCGACCTTGCCTATGCCGCCCCGGATGAGATAGCTGATGGAGCTCCCATTAGGTCTGCGTCTCTTGCTGCTATGGGTCTCAACGAGGAGGAACCATGGTTGAAAAAAATACTGACCTTGTCCGACGATCTGCCCTGACCGACATCGATGACCGATTCTGTGTGGGTGACTCCGTGCGCGAGATGCGTCGCCTGATGACCGAGGTGACTCAAAAGGAAGTCACAGCCGACACCGTCAATGCTGCCGTTGGCTGCGTGAGCGCCATCAATAACACCATCAGGACCGCCATTCTTGCGGCCAAGTTCCTCAGCGACAAATAATGTCACTGTGTCCAGCATGCAAAAGACTTCCCGTGCAGCGCCATCACAGTTCGAAATGGTGCATCAGGTGCGCAGAAGATAAAAAGCATCGGCCCGCGCATAATTTGACGCCAGAACAACAGGCGATGGCGAAGCATCTCTCCAAGACTATGACCAAGAAGGACGCAGCCAATAAGATGGGTGTCTGCTCATCAGCATTGGCGAGATATGCCCGGGATGCTCACTTGTCATTCGATCAATCATCCCATAAGCCCGAGGTAGTTAATCGCGTCATTGAATTCTACGAACAGCATGGAAAAAATGCCACGCAGCAGATGTTTCCCAATATCCGCATAAGGTCCATTATCGAACATCACCCGCATATTCCGAGACAGATAAGATGGACCGACAGTCAAATCGTGGCCGCTGCAAGGATGGCAGGCCTTGTGCCCGCACATGACCAAGCAGCCATTTTCAATCGACCGAACGCACATGGCCCATCCATCATATCCCTGTGGCTCAAAAGATTCGGCCAGAGCGGAGGCCGTATCCATGGCCTCAAAACCAGGCGCATGCGCCGCGATATTGGGCCCAGGATGCCCGGTCGTAAAAACGAATCCATGGCGACAGCGCGTTCCGGGACAGAGCAGGATATCCCGCCGGCTCGTGTTGTGGTGCGATATGGCTGCCCATCTGTTGCCAGGGACGCCGCAGTTCGTTCGGGATGGCATCGAGGCCATGACTCAATTCCAATGCTGGCTGTTTAATACAGACAATCCAAGACGAGAGATTTTGCATTTAATCGCCAATGCCAGTAGAAAGAGCAAATCAAAGGAGGGGAATAAAATGCCCCGTGGAATTCCGAACAAGAAGAAGACAGACAAGAAAAATCACCGCGCAGGCGCCGTTACCGGTCCGCGCGCTAGCAGCTCGCCGAAGAAAGCCCCGGCCCAGGAAAGCCGCCTGGTGATTGCTCAGAGAAATCTGGATACGGCTCAGTTGCGTATTGGCCAGCTTGAGGTCGAGATTCGCGCGCTGCACAAATGGCGCAAGGCCTTTGAAAAGAGCTTCGAAAAAGTAGCCCAGGCGCTTGAGCAGGCGTCGCAGCAGGGCTTCATGACGGATGGTGGTGACGGCATTTCGCAGGATGCTGTCTCCTAAAAAGATTCGCCTTGTCGCTCTAATGTCCTCCCATGCAGACGGCGGGGCGACAGCCTGATGCACGTCCCTTTCCGTGCGTGCATCAGGCTCTGCGGAGGCCCACGGTGGACCTGCTGCTGCATGACCCTTCTCTCCACTGGGAATGGCGAATCAGCATCAGGGAGGGGTTCAACTCCCCTCGCCTCCTCTCTCTCGCGAATGTTCGAGGACGGTGGTGCCAGAGCGGTTTCGCCTCAAGCCGGTGCCCGCGCCGAAAGAATCGGTCGAGCAATGCCAACTTGTGCGATGGCTCGACTATCGAAAAGTCCTATTTACGCACTGTCCCAGCGGCGAGATGCGTAGCCCCATCATCGGTGCCAAGCTCCGCAGGATGGGAGTGCGCAAGGGAATTCCCGATATCCTGATTTTCTCCCCGGTACCCTGCGGCCATGGCGTTGGTGTGGCACTGGAGCTCAAGCGCGTGGGCAGCGGAAAACCCACGGTCGAGCAGCTCTACTGGCTCGCCAAGCTGCGAGACTTCGGATGGAAGACCAATGTCTGCCACGGAGCCAAGGAGGCCATCGAATGGCTCATGGGGCTGGGGTATTGAGGATCGCTTTGCGACTGGCTGACTGCGGACTGCTGCGTTGGAGCAGCGCGTATAGCCGCAATGGCGCGCGCCTTGATATATGCGGGGAAGCAGAAGGAGACTATTGCTATGTTGATCCCATTCCCCGGCAGGCTAGAGAGGGAGCGCCTCGCAGATAAAAAGACCACGCAGGAAGCTGCGCATGCCGAATCCCAAAGAGTCCGAAAGCGCGACGATCTGGTCCAGTTCGCATTCGAGACGGGGACAAACCTGGCTGTGTTCTTTGAGGAGGTGCATATGGGCGTGGCAATGCTCACGCAACAGAGGGCATGGCGTGAAATTCCCGATGACAAAGTTATATCTACCGATGAATTCAATGCCCTGTGCGCGGGGTCGCGGTATTTTGACCGGCAGGAATTCCGCAAGGTCACTGAACTTAATTTGACGGCCCGTTATGCCAAATGGGCCATCAACGTTGTGCATGAGTATGCAGAGAGGCATCGTTGGAACAGCGCTGCTGGCACTCTTGTCTTGATGCTGCGACATTTGTCCGACCCCAAGAGCCATCCGACGCCTCTCGCAATTTTATGCATGACTCAAGAGCAAATTGACCTCGTCAAGCAGAGCGGGTTGCTGGATATCGACATCAAGCGGCTTGAAAAGCACATCAATGAACACCCACAAGACCTGAATCGTCTTCAGGCAGTCATTGATGCAATCCGAGCTATGCGTCAGAGGACTAGGGTGGAGACCAACCAAAGAACCAAGCAGCGGAATAGCAAAAAAGCACACTTGGCTGAATTGACCAAAAAACTTACGCAGGAGCGCCGCGACAAAAGGGCTAAGAGAAAGCAGGAGAAAAAAGACAAAGACGAGAAAAAGAAAGCGGCGCCAGCCCAGCCGACGATCGAAACGACTCAAAAAGATTTGATGGCATAGCACACTTCGGTTGCTTGGCTTCGGCAACTTGCGTAAAGAAAAAGGCGCCCACCGCAATTAAGTGGTGGACGCCTTCGGTACATCGTCTTGCTTAGGGACTTGTACACGTCGTATGCGGCACTCGCCGGTGGTTGTCAAACCAAAAGTGAGTGGGAGCCCGACAAAAAGTGACAAACCTCGCCGCAACCCCAGAACAAAATCCCGATTCCGAAAATACCCAGAATAAGCACAGCGCGCACGGCGTACGGCGCAATCTCAACGGTACGCCTACCAAGCCCTACGCGGCCAAGATTCCCCTATTCGATATCACCGCGGAAATATGGGACGGGCTTCAGCCGGCCAAGGAGAAGGGGGGTCACGCCGCCCGCAACGCCGCTGCCCAGCAGAACGCGTATCGATGCTTCGGGGCCGCCATTATGTCCCTTTATTGCGCCGGCAAGGCCCTGGAGGTTGACGTACGCAAGCGGCTCACCGTTGCGCCTTGTCCGGGGCGAGACAAAACCCCTCGATGGACCAGGCAAGTGTATCTACGCAATCTCAAGCGGGAGGTTCAGCAGGGACGGATAAAAAGGGAAGGCCCCTGGCTGCACATCGTCTATTGGGGGCGCGTAAACCCGAGCCAGGCGCGACTCGACGCTATCCGTGTGGCAGCCCAAGGCTACGGCGCTGCCAAGACTGCTGCGCACCGCCGCAGGCGCCTGGCCGAGGCCTACGCCAAAAAGCACCCAAAACAGGCTCTTTTTTTGGTGGAATCGGGAACTTTAAGTTCCATGCAACCGGGAGAAAACGTTGATTTATCGCGGGCTTGCGCCGGTGTAACCTACTTTTCTCCTACCCCTGGCCTACCCCCTGCCATGGCGTCAGCCGAGCAGGACCTGCTTTTGTCTTTTCCTGAGCGCGCAAGCGAACACCTGCCTGTGCATCCGCAGTTAGCACCTGCCATCCGGTGCGACCGCCTGCGGCCTGTGCAGTCGCCGTCCCCCGCCGCGCCTAGCGCCACCAGCATCGAGCAACGCAGCAACCCAACCCCGGTTCGGAGTGAGGTGCCAGCCATGCAGAATCCGCCTGAAGTGCCGCCCATGAGCGATGCCGAGCTACAGGCCGAGTACGATGCATGGGAGATGCAATCCACCGGGGAGCTGGTGATGGACACGGAGCCCCCAGCAGCAGGGCGGCCTACGCCGCAAGGATGTGAGCAGCAAGGTCCGGAGCCACAGGCAGATGTTCGCGCAAGCGCTCAGGGAAAGGCAAAAGCAGACTGCACCGCGCCAGAGGCACCCACCGTTGCAGATATTGAGGCCATAAGCACAAAGCTGGTCGGTCAAATGACCATGTCCGCCAGCGTGATGACGCGCAGGGAGCGCTACACTGCGCCCCACGCACCGGAGCCGGCTGGCCAGGACATAGCTCAGGCCGACAGCCCAACGCTCAGCAGCGGCAGCATGGAAGACTACGCCAACGCCATGATTGCCAGAATCCGGGCCACAGAGCGCGGCAAGAACTCCAACGCCGAGGGCTTCGCGTGGGATGCCAGGGACGCGGCCAAGAAAGCATTCCCGCAGCCAAGGGATGCATCGACCAAAAAGCCGAGCAGGACTCACGCCCCGATGCCCCCGACACGCGCATCAATTGCCACGCCGCCGGAACGCACTGGGCTACGTATTGTGCGCGAGGAGCATTACTTGACCAAGGAACAAATCACTGCAGCGGTTCCACAGGGATGGGAGTTCGACGTCGTCAGCGTTTGGGACAAGAACCCTGCCGAGTTCGAGCTTAATTGCGCGGTCGAATCCACGATCGCTAAGCTGAAAACCGGAGAAGTGAAAAAAGCTGGTTCTTACATGTGCAAGGTGCTGGACAACTTGATAAAAGCACGCCTCAAAGGAATAAACATCGCATGAATCGATTCGACTACGTCAAGTATGACGACTCATCACAAGCCGTCCAGGATGCGTTTAAGAAGAGATTTATGGAACTCGAAGACATGGTCAATCACCGTCTTCGCGCTGGCCGCTATACTGCCATGGTGCATACAAAATTAGAGGAGGCCTACATGTTTGTAGGGAAGGCCATCCGCGACGATCAGATGGCCCGCAACGGTGCGAGTCAACTAGAATGACGCCTACTGACCTTAGCACCACGCAGGCAGTCCTTGATTGGGCGCAGCAATGCGAGCCGGCAGAAAGTCCCTATGGCGACCATCGCCGCGCGCAACACGAAGGCAGACTGCAAAGCGATATCGAAATCGCCGCTACAATCGCCAGGGCGATGCGCGTGGCCGATCCAATGAGCAACGCACCCATGTGCCGCGAATGCCGTATCCCACAATGCACACGATTGTGGGCATTTCGTTTGCCAATGTGCGAAACATGCTATGCATTGGAGAAGGCTAATAACGATGCGATGTTACAAAGCATTGGATATAGGAGAAACAAGCCAATATCCGCTGAGCGGATGGTCGATGGCTTAGCAGTTCTGACAACCATGGAGGACGCAGTCATCAACGGCTCCGCATGGGCCGACTGCTCCGAGATAAAAGAAATCATCCGTTTTGCCCTGGGCGACGAGAAATGGGCAACCATTGAAGCGCGGGCAGAAGATAGGCGCGTCAAGAATCGCACACCATGACCAACCTCCTCGCCATCGCATACCTGGTCTTTCTCGAAGGCATCCTATCCATCGACAATGCCCTAGCGCTCGCCGCCCTGGTGCGCTCCCGCTTGCCTAACGAAGCCGACCGCAAAAAGGCCCTGCGCTATGGCATCATCGGAGCCTACGTATTCCGCACCATCATCATCTTTGCCGGTGTCTGGCTCATGCGCCATGATTCCGTGCGATGGGCGGCGGCTTGCTATCTCGTGTATCTCGGCGCCAAGGAGCTCTTCTTTAAAAGACCCCACCCGGATAGCGACGAATCGGGCAGGGGAGTTCAGACCGTATCGCCCCTATGGAAAACCATCATTGCTGTCGAACTGATGGACATCATGTTTTCTGTAGACTCCATCGCCGTGGCGCTGAGCGTCTCGCAAGTGGCATGGGTGTTGATGAGCGGTGCCGTGCTCGGCATCCTTGCTATGCGCGTCGCTGCCCAGGGATTCATCAACCTCATCGAGAAGTTCCCGTTGCTCGAAAAGACAGCCTTCGTTCTGGTGCTATTGGCTGGATTCAAAATCATGGCCGAGCTATCCGGCGTGCATATTCCGGATGCGGCATTCATGGGAGGTATGTTTGCTATAATGGGCGCTTCTGTCGGCATTTCGGCATGTGTGCAAAGGGCAGAATGAAGGAATTTCTTGTCGAGGTCCTAACACCCTTGGTGGCCATCCTTCTCGGTATTATTGGGATCGTAGCATCCACGACCGCTTTCTGGGTGTTCTGTATGTGGATATTCCATTTTGCGAAAATTATAATGCCGTAACCAATCCCCACGGCTAAAGCCATGGGCTTTTTAGGAACGAGGTCCCTTATCGATGAAGCAACTTCTTGGCGACATTGGAATCAATTTCATCGTAGGTATCGTCTTCATCATCTGTGGTGCTGGGATTGTAGCAGGCGTAGCCGCTTTATTGGTGTGTTGTATGTGGATATTACATTTTGCAAAAATGATAATGCCTTGACCATCATTTAAACCTGGCATCCTCCATGCTCCCCCTGATATGCGACTCGCAAACCCAAACATCGACAGGAGTCGTGCCGATGAGTTACTTGGAGAGTCGCTTGCAAAATCGAGATTATACCCTTGTGATTGACCGCTCAGGCAGCATGAGCATCTCAGACGTCCCAGGATTTAAAAGCCGCTGGCATGCTGTAGAGGAGGCCACGGCGGCTATCGCCCGCAAACTGGCTGAACTCGATCCCGATGGTATCACGCTGTATGTCTTCGGCAACTCGTTCAAGCGCTATGACAACGTCAATCCCGACGCGGTAGAGAAGGTCTTCAAAGAGAATAGCCCCATGGGCGGAACGGCACTGCATCTGCCCTTGGAAGATATTGTTGAGAAGTTCAAGGCGCGCAAGAAGGCCGGTCAAATCAAGACTGGTGAGACAGTCGTCGTCATTACCGATGGCTCTCCCAATGACGAGCAGGCTGTCGCCAATATCATCAAAATAGCGACCAACAAAGTTGTAGAGAATGACAAAGAATTGGTCTTCACTTTCTTCCAAATTGGCAAGGACCCCACGGCCAGCGCTTACCTTAAACGCCTCGATGACAATCTCAAGGCCGAGGGTGCCAAGTATGATATCGTCGACACCAAGACGTTCGACGAGCTGGAGAACATGACTCTCACGGAGGCGCTCATCGCCGCCATGGATGACTAGACAATGCTGACTTTCTTCGGGGGGCTTTTGGTCGGTTGCATCCTGGGTGTGGTTGCTGGTCCAGAATGGAAAGCCGTTTTCTGGCGCATCTACCGCACCGGAAAGCTCTGGCTAAAAGACAAGCCCCCGGAGGATAAGTGAGCAAGCAAAAGAGGACAATCGCGCTGGATTTTGATGGCGTGATCCATGCCTATGATGGGTGGAAAAATGGCAAAATCAGTGGGCCAATTGATGGAGCCAGGGACGCTGTAGTTGAACTGATTAGGCGGGGTCAAGAGGTTGTAATATTCAGCACGCGCGACCCTGCAATGATACAAGCGTGGCTCGCCGTGCACGGATTCCCTCAGAATCTCAAAATCACCAACGTCAAAGAACCTTTTTACGTCATGGTTGATGACCGAGCATTTCGATTTAACGGCCAATGGACAAATGATGTTGTCCGGGACATTCTTAAGTTTGAGCCATATTGGATTTTGAAACGGACCAATCCGTGTGCGCTAGGAGGTAGCCATCGCGCATGGGTGCGTGCCATCCAGGACGCTAGCCCAATGCTCGGCCACCGCCCATGGCCTGGTGCGCCCATGCCTGTCGATCCCGGCACATGGCGTCTGAAGCAATGGAAAGTCCTGGGCCCTGGGCTGCGGCGTTACAGGGAGGCCAATTGCATCACATACAAGGTGCTGGCGTTGTCCATCAGATGCCCGACGCACGACTATCTTAACATGGAGCGCGGGCGCGCGCCGACGCTGGTCTATGACTTGTACTTCTGGGCAGCCTGGGAGTTCATCGATAAGCGAGCATATCCGGCGACCATTTGAGCGCTATACTGCAGGCGCGCAAGCCGGGTCGTTATTACCGATGGCTCTAGCCTTGTCCTGAAATTCAGCCGCAGCCTTGCTACTTAGCGGACCCAGAATCCCGAGCGCATCGGACACTAGGGAATCGATTTCCTTGAGCGCAGCTAGAGTCTTGGTGTCGGCGACTGGCGTGAACGCCTCGGCCATTTCGATAGCGGACTTCAGTTCATTCAAAGCTAACAGAGCAATGGAGATGGGATTCAAAGCAAACCTCGTTGTTTGAGTTTTGAGCTACTTTTTCGCAGCACCGGGCTTGGGCTGCCAATTGCCGAGCACCTTGGAAATAATCGCCAGCACATCCTCGGTAATCTTGACCCACCTGCCATCAGGAGGGCCTGACAGCGCATCAGCCAAAAGCTTCTCGGCATCTGCCAGTGCGCCAGGCTCGCCGCCGGCGGCCTTCACAAGTCGAGCAATGAACGCCTGCAGGTCCACCAGCACACTCTTGAGGTCGTGCGCCTGGATAGCGAGGACATGTGGAGAGTCTTTTGTCTGTGCCATGGCGCACCAAGCTGCCATATGTCGGTGGCCAATGCCAGTGTACTACTCAAGGACACTGCGCCTGGTCACAATCTTGGCATCGACCTCGATATCTGCTCTTCGCTTCGCTCCGGGATTTTTCGGAGGCATGCTGGTCTTAATGGACATCTTATCTCCACGGTGCCATTGCACGACGCCGGGCCAATGGGCCCCCCGTTCGAGCTGAACCCAGACCGCATCCCCCAATACAAACTTGCTTTGCTCGCCCATATCCGCGCCTCCTTCAGCCAAAAATAGCACCGCGCCCGATTGCACGGCAATCATTTCTGGCTTACTCAATCGATATCCCGTAGTTGATGTCCCATGTAGTTTTGTCTGGCCCGAGGCCCGGCAGTGCTATCCAGTCATATCCCTCCGCCGCCTGCCCAGCGGAGTACATACCATTATCATATTGTGCTCGCTTATAAGTCGATGTCCCATATGCAGGGGGTGTCGCATACCGGCCTAGGGAACTGCGCGCTGAATACCGCCAAGGTGCTTCAGCAGAACGGTATCTTTGCCACCCCCGTGCCGGTCAAGAATATCGCCGACCTCACAAATCACTTGGTGTCCACGCCGTCGGTGACTCATGTCATCATCTCTGCCCTGTGGGCGGCCACGGCAGACCTCAGTACCCTGTGCGACGAGTTCCCTCGCACTCAGTTCGCCGTGCTTTGCCACTCGAATATCGCGTTCCTGCAGGTCGAGCCGCAGGCCATCAAGTTGTTCCGTCAGGCAATCGACCTTGAGCAGAGCAAGCTGAACTTCCACGCGGCGGGGAATTCTCCAGTATTTTGCGAGGCTGTCACCAACGCATATATACGGCCCTGTACGTACCTGCCCAATCTCTACTACCTCGATCACACCAACGACCCGGCGCCTCCGCCATGGTCGAAGGGAGAACTACGCATCGGCCTATTCGGAGCCATGCGCGACCAGAAGAACATTGCATCGCAGGGTATGGCAGCGCTCATCATCGCGACTCGTCTCAAGGTACAGACGAAATTGTTTGTCAGCACAGGACGCAATGACGGGGGCGCCGCGACGCGTCTATTCAACGCGCTCAATAACCTGATAGGAGGAACACCGTACCTTCAGGTTGTTCCCATGGATTGGATGTCCTGGTCTGACTTTGTAGCATTCAACGCTTCGATGCATCTGGACCTTCAGGTAAGCACGAGCGAATCCTATAACCAGGTGGCAGCAGATTGTATGTCAAGGGGAATTGGAATTGTCGTATCGGATGCCATAACCTGGGCTAACCCTCACTGGATGGCCAAGGTTGATGATGCCACAGACATTGCTCGCGTTGGTGTCGCTCTGCTTAACGACCCATCAGTCGGGCGCGATGGCATGGTTGCGCTGCAGCAGCACAATGCTCACGGCCTCCATGCATGGATTCGCTACATAGCCCATATGCAAATGGGGACAGGGGCATTGGCATGGCCTGCTAACGGCATTCCGTTGCGTCATATGGGACGCTATCCAGCCGCGTTTGGTGAGATAAATGGCTAATGTTGCGTCAGTTTGTCGGCGTGCGATAAGGTTCACAATGGGCGCAATCAAGCGCATTGTGGAGTGGCTCATGTATGAGAAACCATCGACGGGCGTTAATCCGGTAACCGGAAAGAAGCATGTTGTCCCAGATGAGCAGATGGCTCTGGACGCAGCGGGCGCCGCACTGGTCGCCGCACAAAGGGCCATTGGCTTATTGCATAAATCATCGGCTGATGTGCGCGTTAGGCTTGATTCTCTTCAAAAGATTGTCGCCAGTCTTCAGGACGCATCGGACAAGGAGCGTTCTGGCCTTATAAAAAACGCTATTGCCATCATCGCGAAGTGCAGTGAGATTCTCAAATGGTGATGCATGCGGCCGATGGCGTGGCAGTCGCATTGCTCATGACCATCGGATATGGTCTCGCCGCAATGTCGCCATTGAAAGATGTTCCCAAGGGCGTAGCCCTGTGCACTGTTACGGTCTGTGGGGTTTTCCTTGCATGGCGTTTTATGGGGTTCAGTTACGGAAATTGATGAGAGGTCGCCCTGATGGGCTACAAAACGCGGTTCCAGGAAAAGCATTTGTCCCCATGGACAATGCTGCAAATTATCTACCGCGCGCAGCAGGGCGAGCCCGTATCATGCTTGGCGCGTGAGTTCAGAATCGGCGACTCTTCAATCTACCGATGGCGCAAGCGATGGGGCCATGAGGCCTATAAGGTCCGCGTGCAGCACGCTACCGAGGACGTGGCGGCCCTGCATGAGATTGCCGAAAGGTTGGCAGGGCAGGCCGAGTCAGCGGTAAACCAGCTCTCCGCCATTGATTCCCCAGAAGCGACTCCAGAGGAACTGGCGGCGGGGCGATGCATCTCCAGGAAGCTGGTGCGCCAAGTGACCTTGGCATCCGAGCAGCTCAAGACTATGTCCAGGCGCTTTTCCTATGCTGAGCACAGCCTAGCTTTCCCATATGCGAAGGCTGAGCCCGTGCGCCAGAATGCCCCGGATGACCTGGATTCCGAGGCCCGTAGCGTCGTGAGGCGGGTCGGTCCATGATGGTGCCATGGTCAAGCGCAAAACGGATAAGCCCCGGGACGGATTCCCGGCGCCATATAACAAGCGCAGAATCGAGAATGAGCTGCTCCGCACGGCTGTTGAGTGCGAGGTAAGGCGCCTGGCTGCGTTGGCTGGCGAGCAGGGTATCGATGTCGAGAAGTGCTTTGTGAGCGTAGCTTGGCTTAGGCGCTCCATGACGAGGCAAAGATGACGAATCCTATTAGAAGAGCAGGGCGCCCGACAAGGTACAAGCCTGAATATTGCCAGGCGCTCATCGACCACATGAGGCGTGGCTACAACTTCAAGAGCTTTGGTGCCGTGGCGGAACCTGCCGTTTCTGCCGTCACACTGCATGCATGGGCAAATAAATACAAAGAATTTCTTAATGCCAAAAGCATTGGCGAGACATTGCTAGAGAAGTTCTACATCGGAATGGGGCTAACCATGGCTACCGGTCAGGCCAAGGTGCTGTCCGAAAAAAAGCCGATGCTCGATTCGCACGGTAAGCCAATGCGCGACCCCAGCACTGGGGCATTGCTGATGCATGAGGTCTATATCCCCGCAAAGGTCAACGCTACCATCTATGTGTGGATGACCAAGAACATCCTGCATTGGTCCGCTCCTGAGAAGGTCCAGCACGAAGTAGTCCATACCCGTGGTTCCGAGCAAAAGCCGGAGCAGGAAATGGTTGATGAAGCCGAGCGCCTGCGCTCTATCCGCAAGGCGGCGCTTGAGGTGATCGATGGCGGCCGCAAGGAGGCTTAACCTATCGGCAAGTCTTCAGCGCGAGACTGAACTCCTGCGTCAAAGCACAATCCTGTTAGCCAGAAGAAACTTCCTTGCATTCGTCATGTACACGATGCCGGAATTTCGCGTCAGCAGACATCATCAGGTCATGTGTGCTGCTCTTGAGAAGTTCGCTCGCGGAAAGATAAAGCGCCTCATCATCACGGCCCCGCCCAGGCACACCAAGTCGGAGCTTCTTAGCAGGAAGCTGCCGGCATACATGTTTGGCCTCGATCCCAATACTCGCATCATCGCAGCGAGCTATGGTGCGGCATTGGCATCGAGCTTCAGTCGAGACGTTCAGCGCGTCATGGACAGCGCTGCATACCGTGATCTGTTCCCTAGCACGATGCTAAGCGGGAAAAATATTCGAACAATAGCCAGTGGTGCATGGCTGCGCAACAGCGACATCTTTGAGATTGTTGGACATCGCGGGTATTACAAATGCACTGGTGTCGGAGGAAGCTGCACAGGATTCGGTGGCAATCTCATCCTCGACGACTTCCTGCGTGATTGGGCGGATGCCAGCAGCAAGACCATTCGCGACAAGCAATGGGACTGGTATCGCGCAGTCTTTCGCACGCGCCTGCACAAGGGCGGTGGGATTGCCATTACCGTCACTCGCTGGAGCGATGACGATATAGTTGGCCGCCTGATGGAGATGGATGCCGGGCGTGGTGAATGGACCATCATAAACCTCCCCGCCATACAGGACAGACCTCCATCTGAAACAGACCCGCGAGCCCTCGGCGAAGCCCTATGGCCTAGTGAATTTTCTCTTGAAACATTGCACGAAGCTCGCGCCACATTGGGTGAGCGCATCTTCGAGTCGCTTTACCAGGGCAACCCCACGCCGCAAGAAGGGGAGATAGTCAAGCGCGGATGGTGGCAATGGTACACCGATGAGACACGACCGCCGCTTTCGTCGTTTGAGACAATCATTATCAGCGCGGATTTGACTTTTAACGACAAGGCGAAGTCAGACTTTTCGGTCTTCCAGGTGTGGTCAAAAGCCGGGTCAAATAAATATCTTCTACACCAGATCCGAGACCGCATGGGTTTTGTTCGACAGCTTGAGACGCTGCGCGCATTGCACGACACATACAATCCCAACGCCACGTACATCGAAGATGCTGCCAACGGCGCGGCCATGGTGGACATAGTTAAGACGACATTGCCGGGCGTGATTCCAGTGCGTGTTGATAAATCAAAATCCGCCCGTCTTGAATCAGTAGCTCCTCAGATAGAGGCGGGGAATGTTTTCTTGCCCAAGGACGCTTCGTGGGTGGGCGTCTTTGTCGAGGAGTTCGCCATTTTT